>JAEEGL012092934.1_pt1 | contig 16201 bp, 11 predicted proteins | sample 9134231 | NCBI WGS metagenome assembly JAEEGL01 (sample SAMN16246548, study PRJNA631951) | gut metagenome | biome: gut microbiome; feature: rumen; material: fiber-attached | host: Bos | place: Iran: Karaj | collected 2018-10
CGGCTCAAGAGTCCTTCCCGCAGCAAACTACTCAAGGGCTACCTCGGATAATGGAGCCCGGGAAGTTGCTGGCCGCGAAGGCTTCAGAAGCCGTCAAGGCCCTGTACGGAGCCGAAGTGGACGCTTCGCTCCTGCAGATCCAACCTACCCGCAAAGAGTTCGAAGGCGACTATACCCTGGTCGTCTTCCCTCTTTTACGGACTTCCCGCAAGGGACCCGAGCAGACGGCGGCCGAGATCGGCGCGTGGCTGGGGGAGAATGTCCCCGAAGTGGCCACGACCAACGTCGTCAAGGGATTTCTCAATATCGTCCTTTCGCCCCTCTACTGGGCGGAAGTGCTGGCGGATATTGCCGCGACAGTGGAATTCGGGCAACTGCCCGCTACCGGCAAGACCGTGATGGTCGAATTCTCTTCGCCCAACACCAACAAGCCCCTCCACCTCGGCCACATCCGCAACAACCTCCTTGGCGATAGCGTCTCGCGCCTTCTCGCCGCAGGCGGCAATCAGGTCATCAAAGCGACCCTCGTCAACGACCGCGGCGTGCACATCTGCAAGTCGATGCTCGCCTGGAAGAAACTCTTCGACGGCAAGACGCCGGAATCCACCGGCATCAAGGGCGACCACCTCGTCGGCGACTGCTACGTAGCCTTCGATAAACTCTATAAGAGTGAAGTGCAGGCGCTTGTGGCCGGCGGGATGAGCGAGGACGAAGCCAAGAAGGAGGCGCCTTCCATCAAAGAAGCCCACGAGATGCTGGTGAAGTGGGAGCAGGGTGACCGTGAGGTCCGCGACCTCTGGGCGATGATGAACGGCTGGGTATTTGCCGGATTCGACCAGACATACAAGGCGCTCGGCATCTCTTTCGACAAGGTATATTACGAGTCGCAGACTTATCTGCTCGGCAAGGAACTCGTGCAGAAGGGTCTGGAGATGGGGGTGTTTACCACCGATCCCGACGGTTCCGTCTGGTGCGACCTCACCGCCGACGGCCTCGACCGCAAGCTCGTGCTCCGCGGCGACGGCACCTCGGTTTATATCACCCAGGACCTCGGTACGGCCGAACGGCGCTTCTCGGAGTGCCATCTGGATTCCCACGTCTACGTGGTCGGAAACGAGCAGGATTATCATTTCCAGGTGCTGAAGCTGATCCTGAAAAAGCTCGGATTCGACTGGTCCGACCGCATCTACCATCTTTCCTATGGAATGGTGGAGCTCCCTGAGGGCAAGATGAAATCCCGCGAGGGGACGGTCGTGGATGCCGATGACCTGCTGGAGAAGATGTACGTGGAAGCGAAGGCGACCTCGGAGGAGAGCGGCAAGCTCGACGACATCCCCGGCGACGAAAAGGAGCGCCTCTACCGGATGATCGGTCTCGGTGCCCTGAAATACTTCATCATCAAGGTCGATCCCAAGAAAACGATGCTCTTCGACCCGAAGGAGTCCATCGATTTCAACGGCAATACAGGGCCGTTCATCCAGTACACGCACGCCCGGATCCGGTCGATCCTGCGGAAAGCGGAGGAGACCCTCTCGTGTGTTCAGGGAGACAGCGTATCTCCTTCCGCGAAGGAAATCCGGCTGATCCGGATTCTCAGCGCGTATCCTGGCAAGGTCGCGGAGGCAGTCGCGGCGCTTTCACCGGCGCTCGTGGCCAATTACGCCTACGACCTGGCGAAGGAATTCAACCAATACTACCACGATACCCGGATCCTGCAGGAGCCGGACGAGGCGGTGCGCGCGTGGCGGCTCGGCCTGATCCGCACCGTCGCCGACGTCCTCGTCAAGGCGATGGAAATTCTCGGTATCGAACTTCCTGAGCGTATGTAATATGACGGAAGCCCCAATGATCCCGACCTCCAAAAAGGAGGTGGACGCCCTCGGCTGGGATTACATCGACGTGATCTTTTTTACCGGGGATGCGTTTGTGGATCATCCTTCCTTCGGCAGTGCCGTGCTTTCGCGGTGGCTCCAGAAATGGGGCTACCGCGTTGCCGTCGTGCCTCAGCCCAACTGGCGGGACGACCTCCGGGACTTCCGGAAGCTCGGCCGGCCGCGGCTTTATTTCGCCCTCAATTCGGGCGCGATGGACTCGATGGTCAATCATTATACGGCCTCCAAACGGCTCCGGCACGACGATGCCTATACGCCCGACGGCAAGGCCGGCGCCCGGCCCGACTATGCCGTCAACGTCTATACCCGTATCCTGAAGGAATTGTATCCGGACGTCCCCGTGGTGATCGGCGGCATCGAGGCTTCGATGCGGCGGCTCTCGCATTACGACTATTGGAAGGACGCTCTGCTACCTTCCATCCTCGTTACGAGCGGGGCCGATTACCTGGCCTACGGGATGGGGGAGAAAGTGATGCTGGAGCTGACCCGCGCCATCGAGGCGCGCCGCAATCCCCGCGATATGCAGAAGATTCCCCAGATCGGCTTTTTCGCAAAGGGAACGCCCAAGGCGGGGGAGGGACGGATTCTCCTGCATTCCTATGAAGCGTGTCTGGAGGATAAACGCAAGGTGGCGGAAAATTACCACGAGATTGAAATCCAGGCCAACCTCCTGCACGCAGAGACCCTCATCGAGCCCTGCGGCGACGGCTACGTGCAGATTAATCCGCCCTTCCCTCCACCCACGACCGAGGAGATGGATAGCTACAGTGATTTGCCGTACACCAAACTGCCCCATCCCCGTTACAAAGGGAAGCGCATTCCGGCCTACGATATGATCAAATTCTCGATCTGTATCCACCGGGGGTGCTTCGGCGGCTGCAATTTCTGCACACTGGCGCTCCAGCAGGGGAAATTCATCTCTTCCCGATCGGAGGAATCCATCCTCTCAGAGGTGAAGCGTCTCACGAAGCATCCCGAGTTTGCCGGCAACATTTCCGACGTGGGGGCGCCTTCGGCGAATATGTACGGCCTGCGGGGAAAGGATCCTTCCCTATGTGCGAAATGCCGCCGGCAGTCGTGCCTCTTCCCGGCCCTGTGCAAGAATATGTCGACCGATCACAGTCGCCTGACGGCCCTCTACCGCAAGATCGACGCGGTAAAGGGGGTGCGGCATTCGTATGTCGGCAGCGGGGTGCGCTATGATCTTTTCCTCGACGAAAAGGGCTATCGGGATGAATCCGGGAAGGAATATCTGAAGGAACTGGTTCTCCGCCATACTTCCGGCCGGCTCAAGGTGGCGCCGGAGCACACCGAGGATAGCGTCCTGAAGTATCTCGGCAAACCCTCCTTCCGGATTTTTACGCGCCTGAGGGAGGAATTCGACGGCATCAACCGCGAGGCGGGGACGCACGTCGGCCTCGTCCCGTATTTCATATCGGGACATCCGGGATGTACGAAGGCCGATATGGAGGCCCTGTCCCGGAATCCATCCCTTCGCGGACTGTATATGGACCAGGTACAGGACTTCACGCCCACACCGATGACTTCTTCCTCCGTCATGTACTATACGGGCTTGGATCCCAGGACTTTAGAGCCTGTTTTCGTGGAGCGGGACATTGAGCGGAAGCGGGTGCAGAAATCTTTTTTCTTCAAAAAATCGCAAAATATTGTGCGGAATCCCCAAAAAAGTCCTAATATTGCACCGCGAAAACATTTTAAGAAAAAATAAGGAAGCCATTATGACAACGAATTCAGACAACAAGAAAAGACACGTGGTGAGTTATGAGAAAATGTCGCCGGAGCTTGCGGCTGCCTTCGCGGAGAAATACCCCAAGGGTTTCAGCGACTATCTGCCTGACATTGTCAAATTTCCCAAGCCGGACGGCACTTTCTTCGATGCGGTCGTCGTCGAGATTCCCGATGCGATCTATCTGGTGAAGGTCCAGCTCCCGACCGATGACCTCGCGGACCTGACCCGCTGGCTCGAAGGCGACGAGGATGACGACTCCGAAGGCGCCGGCGGCGGCGACTCCGAGGGCAATACCCTCCCGGATGACAATATCGCCCAGTATTCCGACGGCTCCGACACCGATGCGGAGTAATTCGTCCCCGGTCATAATCCCTTAGGCGCTCCCTCCCGGAGCGCTTTTTTCGTCATCCCGGGCGGTTGGTAAGCCTGTCGAACCATGTCCCGGAATCTATTCGCGCCTTTTTCCCGTCATTCCGGGCTTGACCCGGAATCTATTCACGAAATATTTGTATATTTGTAAGATTGAAAAATAAACTGCAATGAAACGACTGTTCCTATCCATCCTTGCCGCTTCCGCGCTGCTGTCTTCCGCGCAGGCGCAGATTCAGAGCCGCTCCTATCAGACTACGGTCGGCGATTTTACGGGTACGATGACCTATTCCTATCGCCAGGATGGTGCCAGAGAGATTCTGGAAGGCAAGAAGACCTTTACCGCCAAATCGGGGGAAGATACTTATCAGTTGGAGGCGAATTACAAAAATGGTCTGCTGGACGGGGCGGCATCGGCCCGTTTCCACCGGGGCTATACGGCTTCCGGCTATGAGGCCGGGGCGCTGCACGTATGGAAGGCCGCCGTGGACGTGACGCTTACGGCCCGTTTCTACGAAGGGGAACTCTCCGGTCTCCTGACCTGCAATTACACCCCTTCCGGAAGCCCCAAAGCCGGGCTTGCAGATATGAACAAGCAATCCTTCAGTGCCAGCTATGCCAACGGCCATATCAGCGGCAATTATTCCTACCTGAGCTACGGCTATCCCCAGAAGGTCGTCGTCAACGGTACGACGGGGACGGACGGACTCCCGGTCGGGAAATGGCAGATCTACTATCCGCAGGTGGACGAACTCCTTACCCTCACCTACGAAAGGGGGGCGGAACTGACCGACCTGACCAGTTCGGTCCGCAACTGCCTGGCGGGGAAGATCACCGAGCGCAAGTTGTTCGATGATTACGGCTATTCCGCCCACGAGGAGACCGTTTCGTTCACGACTTCGGCGGAATATTTCGATTACATCCTGGGCACCTGGCTGAAGGGCTACCGGACGGTCATTCCCTACGAATTCGGCGTGAAGAGCTGGTCCGGCGATATGGTTCAGGAGGTGCAGCCCCTGCACAGGATGACGGTCATCCGCTACCTGCTGAAACCGTCTTTCACAGCCTCTGGATTCGAGCGGTTCAAGAAACTCTATTTCGATTCGCTCTGTGGCGGGAAACCGCTGGATGGCATTACCATCAAGAGTGAAGGAAAAGAGGCTTTCGTGGAAATGCAGCCCGGCTATGAGACCGCCTGGGTCCCGGATCTGCGGAATTTCAATCCGCTTCCTTCCGGCGTGCCGGCACAGATCGCGCTTGCGCCCTATCAGGCGGAGGAGTTGGCCGACGAAGAGGCCATCGATGCTGTCCGGCGCCATTTCGCCCGCTCCGGCGAGGTGCTGCTCGAAGGGAATTCCCCTTACAAAGTGCTCCTGACAACCCGGAAGATGCCTTCCGACCTGATTGCTGACGTACGCGGGGCCGAGCAGATCGCCGCTTCCTGTACGGAGATCAAAAATTATCTCGTCTCCGTGCGGAATTCGCTGAACGCCCTCAAGAAGACCCCCGACGGGCAGTACTTCATCAAGGATGGCGTCTATTACCAGAATCCCGGCTGGGACCTCAATCTGATGATCGCCGATGCCGACCGCATCATCTCCGGCTGCAAGGATGCGGCCCGGCTGTATGATCTTGGCTCCTCATACGTGGCGTCGAGGCCCGATGTCGCGGCTTCCTACAAAGATCTTTGCGGGAAGATTGCCACCGGCACTTACGAGGAAGTGATCGGTACGACTGCCGATGCTGCTTATTTCGCCGAGAAGGTCGTGACGCCCGACGTGCTCGGCAAGGTCGCGACCAAGGATGAAATGCGGGTGGCGCTCACGGACAAGAGCTATTCCCATTTCCTCTCCGTCTATCCCACCACCCCGGCCGTTGCCTTCCACAACCGTACCGGCGTGGATGAATTCGTGGAGAAGAGCCAGGAATATGCCGGCTTCCAGCGCAGCCTGCTGGAATTCGATTCCCTCGTCGCCGAAATCCGCTCCCAGAAGGCCCAGCTCGATACGGAACTCTCCGAGGCGCGGACCTACAAGTCGATGGCGGCGTCCATCAACCAGAAGCTCACGGAGTACAATCTGCAGCCTTCCTTCCGCGACGTGGCCGAGTATGGCCTGGCCAAATCTTCCCTGGATAACTGTCTGGCGTTCATTATGGATGCCCGGGATTACCTCGTTGTCAACAAGCAGTACCAGGAAGAGAGCGGAGCCCTGCGGGACGTGCTCTCGAAGTCCAAGACGAATCATATCTCCAAGTTCTACCGTAACCTCACCAAGGAATTTGAGCTCCAGTGGGACAGCAGCCTCCCTGCCGGACGTTGCAGCGCTAACGTCCGGGAAGCGCTGGGGCTCACCCGGAGGATCGCCGCGGTGATGAACCGGCCCGACGTCGCCGAACTTGACAAGTCCCTGAAGGGTCTCTCCGAGCCGGCTGAAATCTGGAACATCCTGGAGGCCAAGTAAAATGCCGCACGGCAGAGGCGCGAAAATGGTGTGGAGCCCGCTGCGGAAACTGGTTTCCCGGTTCCCGGAACGGAATATCCTTCTCGTCCTGTCGCTTGTCGTCGGCATCTGCTGCGGACTCTCCGCCGTGGGCCTCAAGCTGGCCATCGGCGGCCTGCATCATCTCTTTTCCGGCATTACCGCGGGCGGCGGCTGGCTTCGCTATCTGGTCATCGCGCTGCCGGGCGTGGGGATGCTCCTGTCGCTTCTCATTGTCCGTTATGTCATCAAGGACGATATCGGTCACGGGGTGACGAAGGTGCTGGTGGCCGTTTCCAAGAATGACTCCCGCATCAAGAAGCACAATATGTGGTCGTCGCTGGTGACCTCCGCCCTGACCATCGGTCTCGGCGGAAGTGTGGGCGCCGAGGCGCCGATTGTCTATACGGGCGCCGCCTTCGGATCCAACCTGGCCCGGTATATGGGTCTGTCGTACCGCAATATGACGGTCCTGCTGGGCTGTGGGGCGGCCGGCGCCGTGGCAGGCATTTTCAATGCCCCGCTGGCCGGCGTGCTGTTTACCCTGGAAATCTTGCTGTTCAATATCTCGATGTCGTCAATCCTGCCGCTGCTGGTCTCGACGGTGTCGGCGACGGTGGTGTCTTATCTTTGCCTGGGTCAGGCGACGCAGTTTACCTGCAACCTGGCGCCGTTCGCGATGCGGAATATCCCGTTCTATCTGATTCTGGGGGTGTTCTGTGGCCTGTGTTCCCTGTATTTTATGCGGATGACCCTCTTTCTGGAGGATGTGCTGGGCCGCCTGAAGAATCCCTGGATCAAATGGGCGGTTTGTTCGGTCTTGCTCGGTGGAATGGTGTTTCTGCTGCCTCCGCTCTACGGGGAGGGGTATTCCTCCCTGGCCCCGCTTCTCAACGGGGAAGAGGCCGGGCTCCGGCTGATCGGTTTCTTTGCGCTCGTGCTGCTGCTCAAGGTCTTCTCGATGACCTTTACCAATGCAGGCGGCGGGGTCGGCGGAACGTTCGGACCGACGCTTTTTGTCGGTGCTATCGCCGGATATCTGATGGCCTCGGTGATCAATTTGATCGTACCGGGGAATGTTCCGGTCGCTAATTTTGTCCTCGTCGGGATGGCCGGCCTGATGGCCGGGGTCATGCAGGCTCCGATGACGGCCATCTTCCTGATCGCGGAGATTTCGGGCGGATACCAGCTTTTTCTCCCGCTGATTATTACCGCCGGCATTTCCTACGGGGTGATGCGGATTTTTGAGAAGTATTCCATCTATACCAAACGGATCGCCCAGACCGGGCAGCTGCTGACCCACGACAGCGACCAGGCCGTGCTGACGCTTCTTAAGACGGCCGACCTGGTGGAGACCGATTTTACTCCGATTCGCATTGATGCGACCCTCGGCGAACTGGTTGAGGCCGTCGCAGGCTCGGACCGCAACATTTTCCCCGTCCTGGACGGGAAGAAACGCTTCCAGGGCTACATTACCCTCAGCGACATCCGCCGGGATATGTTCCGCACGGACCTCTACGAGAAGAATCACGTCTTCAACTATATGCTCTCGGCGCCGGACTACGTGTATCCCGACGACGGGATGGATGCGGTGATGCAAAAATTCGAGCGTACCGGCGCGTGGAACCTTCCCGTCGTTACGGCTGAACGCACCTACCTCGGCTTCGTCTCCAAGTCCCGCATCTTCAATGCCTACCGAACCGAACTCCGCAATGTTTCTCAGGAATGAAACAAATCTATATCGATTACATTTCGCAGCACCTCGCCGTCAAGTCCTGGCAGGTTGAAAACTGCATCACCCTTCTCGAAGACGGGTGCACCATTCCGTTCATCAGCCGTTACCGGAAGGAAAAGACCGGCGGCCTGGACGACGTCGCCGTCGCCGAGGTCAGCCATTGGGCGGAAGTGTTTACGGAAATGGAAAAACGCAAGGAGACCATCCTCGGGACCATTTCTGAGGCGGGGAAACTGACGCCGGAACTGCAGCGCCGGATCGAGGAGAGCGTTTCCTCCTCCGAGTTGGAGGACCTGTATCTTCCGTATCGTCCGAAACGGAAGACCCGCGCCTCCGTCGCCATTGAGAAGGGCTTGGAGCCGCTGGCAGACGCCCTTTGGAACGCCACTCTCCGGGCGCCCTCTGTTGAGGCACGGAAATATGTCGGCGACAAGGTGCCATCTGTGGAAGAGGCCCTTGCCGGAGCCCGGGACATCGTGGCCGAGCGACTCAGCGAGACGGCCTCCGTCCGATCTTTGCTCCGGGAGAGTTTCCGTCAGCGCCGGGTGGTGACCAAGGTGACCAAGGCGGGCGCGGAGCATCCCGAAGCGGCGAAATACCGTTCCTATTTCAACTATACAGCCCCTATTGCCAAAATCCCGGCCCACAACCTTCTGGCTATCCTCCGGGCGGTCGACGAAGGAATTCTCAGCGTTGGCCTGGATACGGATGCGGAGAAATGCACGGCCAAGTTGTTCTACGAATTCTTCAAGGGCCGCCGCTATCCTTCCGAGGAAACGGGGGCTGAGTTGAAAACCGCCTTCGCAGACGGATTCAAGCGCCTGCTGGAGCCTTCCATCAGCGGTGAAATCCTGCGGGAAGCCAAGCAGAAGGCCGATATCGAGTCGGTCGGCATCTTCGGAGAGAATCTTCGCCAACTGCTGCTTGCCCCGCCGGTCGGTGGCAAACGCACGATGGCTATCGATCCGGGCTTTCGGACGGGCTGCAAGGTCGTCTGCCTCGACGAAAGGGGAGCATTGCTACATTACGAGGCCATCTTCCCGCATCCGCCGATGACGCGGAAGATCGAGTCCATCACAGCCATCGGCAAGATGGTGGAGCAGTACAGGCCGGAAGTCATTGCCGTCGGGAGCGGCACGGCTGGCCGGGAAACCGCCGAATTCCTTAAGCGATGCTATCTCCCGGAGGGGGTCAAGGTGTATATGGTCAGCGAAGACGGGGCTTCTGTTTACAGTGCGTCGGAAATCGGACGGGAGGAATTCCCGGACTACGACGTGACGGTACGCGGGGCCGTTTCGATCGGCCGCCGCCTGCAGGATCCGCTTGCGGAGTTGGTGAAGATCGATCCCAAGTCGCTCGGCGTCGGTCAGTATCAGCACGACGTGGACCAGGGACTTCTGAAGGAAAAGCTTGACAATACGGTCCTCATCTGCGTCAACGCCGTGGGGGTTAACCTCAATACGGCCAGTGAATATCTGTTGCGCTATGTTTCGGGAATCGGCCCGGTGCTGGCGAAAAACATCGTGGCTTATCGTGGCAAGATCGGCGGATTCACTTCCCGCAGGCAGTTGCTGGAGGTACCCCGTCTCGGGGCCAAGGCCTTCGAGCAGTGCGCCGGATTCCTTCGGATTCCCGGGGCGGAGAACCCGCTGGATGCCTCGGCCGTGCATCCGGAGTGCTATCATATCGTCGACCGGATGGCCCGGGACCTCGGCGTTGGCAGTGCCGCCCTCGTCGGGAATGCGGATCTATGCAAGCAGATCAAGGCGGAAGATTATGTCGAGGGGGATTTCGGCCTGCCGACCATTCACGACATCCTGCAGGAGCTTGCCAAGCCCGGCCGCGATCCGCGCGAGGAGGCCCAGGAGTTCGCCTTCGCGGAGGATATCCGCACCATCGATGACCTCAAGCCCGGAATGGAGCTTCCCGGCATCGTGACCAACATCACGGCCTTCGGCGCCTTTGTCGACATCGGCATCCACGAGCAGGGGCTCATCCACGTCTCCAAGATGGGCGTCCGCGGCCCCGTCGACCCCTCCAAGGTCGTCAAGCTACACCAGAAACTCACCGTCACCGTCCTCGACGTCGACCTCGACCGCAACCGAATCTCGCTCGGTTTATGGAGGCCGTAGGCCGACGGGCCCCCGGCGAGGGGGCGGTGGGGGTGGCGCTCCCCGGGGGAGCTGCCGCCATTGGCGGCTGAGGGGTCGCGTATACAAATATAACCGGGGAAAACCTTCCGGCATAGGGAAAAGGCTCAATAATAATGGGCTGTTGAATTGGAAAATCGGCAAATTTGGTTATATTTGTAGAATTGTATAAAACGACTTGAATGGACCGGAAAATTGTCATCATCCCTACCTACAACGAGAAGGAGAATATCGAGGCCATCGTGCGCAAGGTGTTTTCTCTGGAAGGGGAGTATCATATTCTCGTCATTGACGACGGCTCGCCGGATGGCACGGCTGGCATTGTGAAGGGGCTTCAAGGGGAATTCCCCGAGCGCCTGCATCTGCTGGAGCGGGAGGGGAAGCTGGGCCTCGGCACCGCCTATCTGACGGGCTTCAAATGGTGCCTTGAGCGCGGCTATGACTATATTTTCGAGATGGATGCCGACTTCTCGCACGATCCTGACGACCTGCCGAGGCTGTATGAGGCCTGCGCAAAGGGGGAGGCGGATCTGGCCATCGGCTCCCGTTACTGCAATGGCGTGAGTGTCGTCAACTGGCCCATCAGCCGGATTGTGATGTCCTACTATGCCTCCGTCTATGTCCGGACCATTCTCCGGATGAAGGTCTATGATACGACGGCCGGTTTCAAGTGCTATAGCCGCAAGGTCCTGGAAACCATTGATCTGGATGCTGTCCGGATGAAGGGATACGGCTTCCAGATCGAGATGAAATATAGTGCCTTCCGCCTCGGATTCAAACTGAAGGAGGTCCCGATCATCTTCATCAACCGCCGCCTCGGCACGTCCAAGATGAGCGGCGGCATCTTCTCCGAAGCCTTCTGGGGCGTCATCGGTCTCAGATTCCGTAAAATTCTTCCCCGCAAATGATCAACCTCACGCCCGCTGTCAAACTCTCCTGCCTCGCCCGGCAGAAGGCGATTGAAAAATACGCCTCGTCAGCCCGACTTCTGCAGCTGAGGGTATTGAAGCGGCTTGTCTCCGTGGCGTCCGATACGGCCTATGGCCAGGCACACGGATTCGCATCCATCCAAAGTTATGCGGATTTTGCGACGAAGGTGCCGGTGAATTCCTACGAGGAACTGAAGGGTGATATCGAGAAAATGCGCCTCGGTGCGGCCAATCTTCTCTGGCCCGGCAAGGTGCGCTATTATGCGCGCTCCAGCGGCACGACTTCCGACCGCAGCAAATTTATTCCGGTCAGCGACCGGGGGCTCAAGACCATCCATTATGCGGGCGGATTTGATAGTGTTGCATTGTATCTGAAGAATGTCCCTGACAGCCGGATTTTCGCGGGGAAAGGCCTGATTCTCGGCGGCAGTTTCGCCCCGGAATTCTGCAATTCCCACTCCAAGAGCGGCGACCTCAGCGCCATTCTCATCGACAATGTGAGTCCTTTCGTCAATCTGTTTCGCGTCCCTTCCCGGGAGGTGGCGCTGATGGCGGATTTCTCCGAAAAGCGGGATAAGATCGCCCGGTCTATCCTGAATGAGCCCGTGACCAACCTCAGCGGCGTCCCCTCGTGGATGATGAGTGTGCTGGACCGCGTCCTGGAGATCAGCGGCAAGACCGATATCAGTGAGGTTTGGCCGACCCTGGAAGTATTCTTTCACGGGGGTGTGGCCTTCACGCCGTACCGGGAGCGCTACCAGGCGATGATTTCCTCGCCCGGGATGCACTATATGGAGACCTACAATGCCAGCGAGGGCTTTTTCGGCATCCAGGATGACCCGCTTGACCGGGCGATGCTCCTGATGATCGACTACGACGTCTTCTACGAATTCATCCCGATGGACGGCTTTATGGCCGGGGATTATTCCGGCATCGTACCGCTTTGGGGCGTGACTCCGGGTGTCAATTACGCGATGGTCATTACCACTTCCTGCGGCCTCTGGCGCTACCTCATCGGCGACACGGTGATCTTCACCGGGAAGGATCCCTACAAATTCATCATCAGCGGCCGGACGAAGAATTTCATCAACGCCCTTGGCGAAGAGGTGATCGTTGACAATGCCGAGAAGGCGGTCAAAGCGGCCTGCGAGGCGACCGGGGCGGATGTCCGCGAATACACGGCGGCCCCGCTTTTTGCTCCGGACGGTAAGGGCTTCGTCCATCAGTGGCTGATCGAATTCCGCAAGGCTCCGTCCTCCCTGGAGGCCTTTACGGAAGCGCTTGACAAGGAACTCCGCGCGGTTAACAGCGACTACGATGCCAAGCGTAGCAAGGATATCGTGATGCAGTTGCCGCAGATTCTCGTGGCCCGGGAGAACCAGTTTGACGACTGGCTCGCCTCCCGCGGCAAGCTCGGCGGCCAGCACAAGATTCCGCGCCTGTGCAACGACCGCAAGATTATGGATGAGTTGTTGAAGTTTTAGGATATGGCGAACAGACCGGTGACCGTCGATGTGGATGCGATCGTGGCATCGCGCTTCCCTGAGAAGAAATTCCCGGGATGGGTGCTCGGGCTCATCAAGCGGTTCATCCACCAGGATTATCTGAACGGTTATTTTTCCCTGGGGAAGGTGGGGACGGATTTTGCCCCGGGCGTCCTGGAATATATGAAGGTCAAGGTGAATATCCGCGGAGAGGAGAACATCCCCGCCGACGGGCGTTTCACCTTCGTCTGCAATCATCCCCTTGGCGGGGTGGACGCGATGGCGCTCATCGCCTTTGTCGGCGACCGGTTCGGCGACAGGATGGCCATTCCGGCCAATGATTTTCTGATGTCGCTGAAGCAACTGGATGATTATCTTGTCCCCGTCAGCAAAATGGGTGGCCAGTCCCGCGACCTGGGCCGGCTGCTGGACGAAGCGTTCGCGTCCGACCGCCAGGTCGTCATTTTCCCGGCCGGGCTCTGCTCCCGCCGGATCGACGGCAAAATTCAGGACCTGCCCTGGAAAAAGACGTTCGTCACCAAAAGCCGGGAGTCGGGGCGCACCGTCATTCCCGTCCATTTTTCCGGCAGATGCAGCGGACGGTTTTATTTCGCGGACTGGCTCCGAAAGGTCTTCAAGGTCAAGCTCAATTTCCCGATGTTCTTCCTTCCGGACGAACTGTACCGCCACCGCGGGAAAACCTTTACGATGACCATCGGGGCGCCGATTCCGCCCGAAACATTTACGCCGGAAAAGAAAGATGTGGAGTGGGCGGCCTGGTTGAGAGAGAAAGTTTATGCCCTGCAATAATTGTCCTGTACGAAACCTTTACCTGCCGTGGAACCCATTATTGAACCCGTACCCAAAGATCTGCTGATCGCGGAGCTTACGCCCTCGAAGTTCCTTCGGGATACCAACAAGGCCGGAAACAAACTGTATCTGGTGGACAATCAGGATTCCCCGAATGTAATGCGGGAGATCGGACGCCTCCGCGAAATAGCTTTCCGCGACGGCGGCGGCGGTACCGGCAAGGCGCTGGACCTGGATCGCTTCGATACCGACCCTTCTCTGGGCTACAAGCAACTCGTGCTTTGGGATCCGGACGCCCAGGCCATTATCGGCGGCTACCGCTTCGTGCTGGGTACGGACGTCATCCCCGACTGGAAGGGACAGCCGATGATGCCGTCGGCCCATCTGTTCCGCTTCAGCCGGTATTTCCTCAAACGCTTTCTTCCCTACACGATCGAACTTAGCCGCTCCTTTGTCTCGCCGGATTATCAGAGTACCCGGAATGCCTCCAAGAGCCTTTATGCGTTGGATAATCTGTTTGATGGCCTCGGCGCGCTGATCAAGGTTTACCGGACGCGGATGAAGTATTTCTTCGGTAAGATGACCATTTACCCGTCCTATCCGAAGGACGCCTTGAATATGATCCTGTTCTTTCTCCGGAAGCATTTCGGGCGCAAGGAAGAGCTGATGGTGATCCCGAAAAACGAGATTCAAATCTACGATGAGGTGCGCCTGGAGGGGATTTTTACCGAGGATGGATACAAGGAGGATTACAAGATTCTGAAAGCGGAGGTCCACAAGCTGGGCGTGAATGTCCCGCCGCTCGTGAATTCCTATATGAATATGTCGCCGACGATGCGGAGTTTCGGCGCGGCCGTCAACGATGAATTCGGCGATGTGATCGAAGCCGGCATTATGATCAAGTTCGAGGATATGTACCCGGAGAAAACTGTCCGGCACCTGACCGGCTTCCGCATTCCCAATTTCCTCAAATTTTTCAGAAGAACCAAGCCCCTCTCAAAAAAATGAAACGCATAGACTGTATCATTCCCTTTAAGGACGATGCCCAGGCGGCCCCGACCCTGCAGGCGCTTGCGGCCGAGGCGGAGGTGCACGATGTGATCGGCGCCAGTCATCCGCTTGAAGCGACCGTGACCTGGAAAAGCCTTGTTTCCGTGCTGGAAGCTCCCTATACCCTGGTCTATACCAAGTTTACACCGCTCCGTCTTGGCGTATTTTCCCTGGAACGGATGCTTTCGGTGGCGGAGGATACCGGCGCCGTGATGGTGTATGCCGACCATTTCCAGGAGCGCACCAGCGGACGCATTCCCGCTCCGGTCATCGATTATCAGGAAGGATCGCTGCGGGATCAGTTCGACTTCGGCTCGGTGCTGCTTTACAAGACCTCCGTCCTGAAGGAGGCGGTCGCGGGAATGGATGCCGATTATCAATATGCGGCGCTCTATGACCTGCGTTTGCGGGCCTCCCGGCTGGGATCTTTCGTGCATATCGGCGAATTCCTTTATTATGAGGTGGAGACGGATTTGCGGACCTCGGGAGAGAAACTCTTCGACTATGTCGATCCGAAAAACCGCGCCGTCCAGATTGAAATGGAGCAGGCGGTGACGGCGCACCTCAAGGCCATCGGCGGCTATCTGGAGCCAGTTTTCAAGGAGGTGGATCTTTCGGAAGGGGAGTTCCCGGTTGAGGCGACGGTGGTGATTCCGTGCAAGAACCGTGTCCGCACCATCGGCGACGCCATTCGCTCCGCATTGTCGCAGGTGACGGAATTTCCGTATAATGTAATGGTCGTGGATGATAATTCCGACGACGGGACGGTTGATGTAATCCAATCCTTCCTTGGTGATCCACACCTTATATATATCGCGCAGGATAAGACGTATCACGCCATCGGCGGCAACTGGAACGCGGCCATCCATCATCCCCAGTGCGGCCGGTTTGCCCTCCAGCTGGATTCGGACGATGTCTACTCCGGCCCGGATACGGTGCAGAAATTCGTGGAGGCCTTCCGTGAGCAGCAGTGCGCGATGGTGGTGGGAAGTTACCAGATGACGGATTTTGATATGAACCCGCTGCCTCCGGGCGTCATCGATCACCGCGAATGGACCGCTGACAACGGCCGCAACAACGCCCTCCGCGTCAATGGCTTCGGCGCTCCGCGTGGCTTCTGGGTTCCGCTTCTCCGCCAGTTGAATTTCCCCGTTACCAAATACGGCGAGGACTATGCCGTCGCTCTCCGCATCAGCCGTGAGTACCGCATAGGCCGGATCTATGACGTGCTGTACAATTGCCGCCGCTGGGATAGCAACTCCGACGGAAACCTTTCCATCGAGAAGGTCAATGCCAATGATTACTATAAGGACTGGCTCCGTACGGTGGAACTCCGCGCCAGAATATTTTTTCAAAAAATGTGAAAAAAAATTTGGAAGTAAAAAAATAATTAGTACCTTTGCAGTCCCGCTTCGGAAACGAGCGGGCTTTTTGCGGGGTAACCGCGATTAGAGAAGATCTTTGAAAAGACTGAGAAAGTACAAGGAAAAGTAGCACAGGGCGCGCTGAGAGGCGTGTCTAAACTTTGAACGCGCGTCGATTCTTTTAAGGA
>JAEEGL015570624.1_pt1 | contig 16201 bp, 13 predicted proteins | sample 9134231 | NCBI WGS metagenome assembly JAEEGL01 (sample SAMN16246548, study PRJNA631951) | gut metagenome | biome: gut microbiome; feature: rumen; material: fiber-attached | host: Bos | place: Iran: Karaj | collected 2018-10
AGGATATCACGGTCGGCATGCAGCAGCGCGTCGAGATTCTGAAGATGCTCTACCGCGACAACGACATCCTCATCTTCGACGAGCCCACCGCGGTGCTCACCCCGCAGGAGATAGTCGAGCTCATGGACATCATGCGAAACCTCAAGGCAGAGGGCAAGAGCATACTCTTCATCTCCCATAAGCTCAACGAGATAATGGAGGTCTCCGACCGCGTCACCGTCCTCAGAAAGGGCAAGTACATCGGAACGGTAGAGACGAAGGACACCACCAAGGAGGAGCTCTCCCGCATGATGGTCGGCCGTCCCGTACAGCTCGTCGTCGAGAAGGACGAGGCAAAGCCGACGGACACGATCCTCAGCATCAAGAACCTCACAGTCCCGTCGAAGCTGCACAAGAACAACGCAGTCAAGAACGTTTCCCTCGAGGTCAGGAAGGGCGAGATAGTCTGCATTGCCGGTATCGACGGCAACGGTCAGACGGAGTTCGTGCATGCGCTCACGGGCCTTGAAAAGTCCTCCGGCGGCACTATCACGCTGATGGGGAAGGATATCACGAAATACCCGATCAGGAAGCGCAGCCTTACCGGCATGAGCCATATCCCCGAGGACAGGCATAAGCACGGCCTCGTGCTCGATTTCACTCTCGAGCAGAACATGGTGCTTCAGCGCTATTTCGAGCCCCGCTTCCAGTCGGCGAGCTTTATCAAGTTCTCCGAGGTCAGGCGCTATGCCGAAGGACTGATCGAGAAGTTCGACGTCCGCTCGGGCCAGGGCCCGGTCACCGTCGCGCGGTCCATGTCCGGCGGCAACCAGCAGAAGGCGATAGTCGCTAGGGAGCTGGACAGGGACATGCCTCTTATCGTCGCAGTTCAGCCCACGCGCGGCCTCGACGTCGGCGCGATCGAATACATACACAAGCAGCTCGTTCAGGAGCGCGACAGCGGCAAGGCGATACTGCTCGTCTCCCTCGAGCTCGAGGAGGTCATGAACCTCTCCGACCGCATACTCGTCATGTACGAGGGCGAGATCGTCGGCGAGCTCGATCCCAAGAACACCACGGTCGAGGAGCTCGGTCTTTACATGGCCGGCGCAAAGAGACAGGATAAGGAGGCGAATGAGGCATGAAATTCCGGAACTTCCTCAACAAAAACGGAACGAGGAGCTTCCTTGCGACGCTGATCTCGATCCTCATAGGTCTGCTCGCCGGCGCGATAACCATTCTGATAGTCGGCCTGGTAGACAAGAACCTCGGCATAAACGAGGCGATCAAGGGCATAAAGCTCATATTCTTCGGTCTCTTCTCCAACGGTCAGAAGGCGGGCAGGCTCGTGTTCGGCTTCAATACGACGAACATCGGCGATATGCTCTTCCGCGCTACGCCGATCATAATGACGGGCCTCTCGGTATCGCTCGCATATAAGACCGGCCTCTTCAACATCGGCGCTCCCGGTCAGTTCCTCGCGGGCACTACCGCCGCGCTCTTCCTCGCTCTCAAGCTGCCGACCTATCTGTCCCCCCTTGCGAGCGGTTTCTTCCTTCCCGTGTGGATAGTCTGGATCATCGCCTTCCTCGGCGGAATGATCGCGGGCGCGGCATGGGGCGCGCTTCCCGGGCTGATGAAGGCCTTCCTCAACATAAACGAGGTCCTTGCGTGTATAATGACCAACTGGCTCGCGGCGAACATAGTCACCTGGGTGTTCGAGGGCTCCGGTCTCCAGTGCACCGAGGGCACCAAGACCCAGGTCATCTGGAAGACCGCCCATAACGGCGTAGCGAACCCCAAGTTCTTCCTCGACAAGCTATTCCCGGGCTCCACGCAGGTCGACGGCGGCATTATCATCGCGATAATCATCGCGGTGATAGTCTACATACTTCTTACCAAAACAACGCTCGGCTATGAGCTCAAGGCCTGCGGCGCGAACCGTCATGCCGCAAGGTACGCGGGCATAAAGGACAAGCGCTCCATAGTGCTTTCGATGGCTATAGCCGGCGCGCTTGCCGGTCTCGGAGGCACGCTCTACTACCTCTCCGGCACTACCGAGTTCCATTGGCAGACATATCTCTCCCTTCCCGGCGAGGGCTTTACGGGCATAGCGGTCGCGCTGCTCGGCGCCTGCAACCCCATTGCCAATATCTTTACGGGAATGTTCCTGTCGACTCTCGACGTCGCGGGCTCCAAGCTCTCGTTCTTTACGGAGTACAACGAGTACATTACCGACGTCATAATCGCGGTCATCGTTTACCTCTCCGCGTTCTCCCTTTTCATCAAGCTCATCATCACCAAGTGGCTCAAGGTCAAGGAGCCCGATAAGCTTCAGAAGATAGTGCACGTGGAGGATGGCAAAAAGCCCGTTCCCGAAAAAACCGGAAAGGAGGGCAATGCGTAATGTCTTACCTAATCCAGCAAACTCTCTTGTTCGCGATACCCCTCATGATAGTCGCTCTTGCGGGCGTGTTCGCCGAGCGAAGCGGCATCATCAACCTCGCCCTCGAAGGTATTATGATATTCGGCGCGTTCATAGGCGTTCTGTTCGTGCACGTATGCCAGAAGTACGGCGTGTTCCAGCTCCTGCCCAACTACGGCAACTGGGGCGCCATGCAGCTTTTTGAGATACTCGGCATGCTCGCCTCGGCCGTTCTCGGAGCCGTGTTCGCGCTGCTGCTCGGCTTTGCGTCGATCAACCTCAAGGCGGATCAGACCATCACCGGCACTTCGCTCAACATGCTCGCTCCCGCGCTCGTGCTGTTCCTCGTCAGGCTCATCGCCAACCAGGAGGAGCTCAGGCTCTATACCGGCGACGCGGCGGAGTGGTTCATGATCAAAAAGGACATGCTCGGCCTCGGGAACGCGAACAACTTCATCGTCAACACGTTCTTCCACAAGGTCTATATTGCGACCTATCTCTGCATACTGATCTTCGTGATCTGCTCGATAATCCTCTATAAGACCAAGTTCGGCCTGAGGCTCCGTTCCTGCGGCGAGAATCCCCAGGCGGCGGGCTCCCTCGGCATCAACGTGTTCAAGATGCGTTACTCCGGCGTGCTCATCTCCGGCGCTCTCGCCGGCATGGGCGGCTTCGTCTACGCGCTCACCACGTCGAACTGCATGGCCAACGGCGCGGTCGCGGGCTTCGGCTTCCTCGCTCTGGCGGTCATGATATTCGGTAACTGGAAGCCCCTGAACATCGCCGGAGCAGCGATACTGTTCGGATTCTTCAAATGCCTCGCGGCGGGATATTCCACCATCGACATCAACGGAAACGGGACAAAGCTCCTGTTCGAGCTCTCCAAGGATCCCGTCTGGGGCAAGGTGTTCAACCCCAACCTCTACCGCATGCTCCCCTACCTGATCTCCCTCCTCGTTCTCGCCTTCACCTCCAAGAAGTCGAGAGCGCCCAAGGCGGAAGGTATCCCGTACGATAAGGGCATGAGGTAAACCGTGATCCGGGACTCCGGATCGTTACCCGAAAAAAAGACCGTCTCCCCGAAAGGGGGACGGTCTTTCATATCCATTCGACGGGTCCGGCTCTCAGCGCCCGGCTGAAAGCCGCTATTCCTCCGCTTTTTCCAGTCTGCAGAGCCATTCGCGCACGGTCCCGTTTGCGAGATAGCCGTAAAGAAGGCCGGACTGGCGGCATTCCTCCCTGACGGCGTGCAGGAGCTTGGCGAAAGTCTTGTGAGCTTCGTCGGCGCCTTCGTCGGCGAACTCGGTAAAATCGGGGTGTTCCTCGCTGAACTCCTCCACCGCGTCGCAGAAACGGAAGACGACCTCCCAGTATTCCACCCGGGCAACGCCGTCTGTCACGACCCATTCCCCGATCGCGTCCGTGTCGAGCGCGGGTATGAACTTCGTAAGCTTATCAAACTTTTTCATATCGCAACCTCCGAAACAAGATAAGCCCCACAAACGATGATATATATTATATCATTTCCTATTCCAAAAGGCAAGTTTTTCCGTATAATATATTATCTCCTCCGCTTCGCGTGCGAGGCATTGCAAACCGTTGACAGCGAGGGATTTGCAATATATAATCTTTTTGAGCGATCCTTGTCCCCGTTAAGGTCCACGGACGATGTTTTTATAAGGGACGACGGTCCTTTAAAAAAACAAAGGAGTGACGATCATGAAAAAAGCGACGGCAGCGATACTTTTGCTTATCATGCTCTCTGCGTTCCCGCTTACCGGCTGCGAAAAAGGGAATAGTCCCGTGCCCGCGGACACACCGGATCCGAACACGGTGTTCGTTACGGAAGAGCCCACTCCCGAGCCGACCGCAGAACCCACTCCGGAGCCGACGCGCATCCCGGTCGTGATCCCCACTCCCGAGCTTTTGGATATCCCGATCTATCCCGACGATGCGATCTGTTGGGGCAACTCATATTGCGATAAGCAGCTTTCATGGTGGATCCTTGACAACTTTATGGGGTATATAAGGTGTGCGCATCCGGAAGGGATAGTGCCCGCTGTAAGGGAGACCACGAAGAATTCCTACGCGGTCGTCGAGCTTGAATCCGGTTACAGAGCATTCTATTTATATAAGCATCGCGGCAGATCCAGCGATATGGTAGGGTGTCCCATGCTGATAAAGACCGTGCATTCATATTCGGATTTCGATTCGCTGAAGATCGGAGACTCCATCGACGCCGTTAATGAGATCGATCCTGCGGCGGGTCTGATAAAGGAAAGCATACTGAATGACAGGATAACTCCCGAACGAGCTTCCGAATTCAGCGAGTCGGGCTGTCCCCTCATGAGCTGGCATTATCTTACGGACGGGATGCTCTTCATCGAATACACGATGGATGATAACGGAGAGCTTTTCATCGAAAACATGACTTACAGCGACAGTTACAGCTTTGAAAGCAAGGCTTACGGATCATCGGTCTGGATCAACTGCACGATACTCCCCTGCGACCTGCCGCCCGCGTGGCAGGAGGTCATGGGCGGATAAGCGCATATACAAACGACGACGGCATAAAGGGCGGGCGGCCGCCCTTTTTGTACGGCCTTTTTCACGCGGTACGGGCGTTTGCGGTCTTTGCCGCTTCGCTTTCGGCGATGTTGCATTTGCGGCCCGTATGTGGTATACTATCCCACGAAAAACGTGACGTGATCCGGAGGCGTCTATGGCAAAGCTGTATTTCAGATACGGAGCGATGAGCTCATCCAAGACCGCGCAGGCCATAATGGTCAAATACAACTACGGCGAGAGAGGGCAGAAGGCGCTCCTCGTCAAGCCTGCCGTCGACACGAGGGACGGGGTGAGGACTATCCGCTCGCGCTGCGGGCTCACCGACGAATGCGTGCTCTTCCACGAGATGCCGCTCGACGACATAAAGGCTCACGTCTACGACTGCGTGATAGTCGACGAGGCCCAGTTCCTGACCAAGGACGAGGTGTTCCTGCTGATAGAGCTCGTGGATAAATACAGCGTGCCCGTGATCTGCTACGGTCTCCGGACGGATTTCAGGGGCGAGTTCTTCGAGGGCTCGAAATGGCTCATGGCGATGGCGGATACCATCGAGGAGATAAAAACCATATGCTGGTGCGGCAAAAAGGCGATAATGAACGCCCGCCTCGACGGCAAGGGCGGCATCACCCGCGTGGGCGAGCAGGTCGTGCTCGGCGCGGACGATAAGTACATAGGTCTCTGCCGCAAGCATTGGGAGGAAGGGAAGATCAAAAAATGAGGTTCTATATAGCAGCGGGGAATACCGGCGCCATCAGGGCGAACAAGGTCGCCGAGGTGATGGAGAAGCGCGGTCACGAGCACAGCTTCGACCGTTCCCAGCGCGGCGACGGGGATCCGTCCGAGATCGCGTTCAGCGTGCTGCGCTCCGTACGCGACGCGGAGCTGGTACTGGCGCTCCTTCCCGGCGGGAGCGAGACGCACGTCGAGCTCGGCTTCGCGATAGCGACAAGGGGCAACAAGCGGATCGTGCTCTGGAGCGAGACCGGGGACGAGTTCGAGAAGAACGACCTCGCCTGCGCCTTCTATTATCATCCCGCGGTGGAGAGGATCTCCTGCCCGTTCGACGAGCTTCTCGTGAGGCTCAACAAGGATCAGTTCGGCAGCGAGCTGAGGTAAATAACGGCGATCGATACACGGCGCGCAGATATAGCCGAAGAGCGTTCCTCCTCATCCACCCCCGCCTGCGGCGGCCTTCCCGTTGGGGGGAATCAAAGGGGCGGCGAGTTTCGCTTGCGAAACTCGATAAGCAAAGCGCCCTGCGTTTTGGTGGATGAGGCGGAAAGAATAATGGCCTTATCAATGCGCCATACACTTTCCCCCACAGCATAAAACGGGTCTTCCCGATAAGGAAGACCCGTTTCGTATTACACACGCCCGGCGCTTTACAGCTTCTCCGCGGTATCGCAGATCACGAGCCGGAAGCCGTTCCATTCGGCCTGTCCGTCCGGAGCCCATTCGTCTGAGTATTCCGCGAGCACGCGGATAACGGCGCCATTGGGAATACACCGGGCCTGTTCGTCAAGCCACCCGGGCACGCCGCCCGTAAAGCAGATCGCTTTCAGACCGGGACATCCGTCAAACAGATCCCCGTCGATATCCCCGTAAGGAGCTGCGAAAACTATCCGCTCAATGCCGTTAAACACGGGAGTGCCTTCTTCGCCGTCCCAGCAATCGAGCGAGCAGCCCGCGGGGATAGTGACCGCGCGAAGGCTCGAACAACCGGAAAACGCCCCTCCGTCTATCGATCCGACGTTTTTGAGATCCACGGATTCAAGAGAGGCGCACAGCGCGAACGCCGAGTATTTTATGCTGCGCACGCTGTCCGCAAGCGTGACCGACACGAGCTTGTCCCGGTCAAAAAACGCCGCGACTTCTATGATCTCCACGCCTTCGGGGATAGTCGCCGAGACTATATCGGGATCGGAGTAAACGACGGAGCGGTTTTCAACGTCGATAAGCATACCGTCCGTTTTTGTAAGATACGGACTGCCCTCCGCGACCTCGACCCTCGTGTTTTTATTGAATACGTAATACCGGATCGTTCGCACGCTCGCGGGGATCACGATCTCAGAAAGGCCGGTCATGCTGTTAAAGGCTCCGCTTCCGATAGTCTCGAGCCCTTCGTTGAGCTCGACCCTGACGACGTTCGGCATCGCTCCGAAATAATCGGGCACGTTCCTCACGCCCTCTTTTAATACCAGCTCTGTCACTTCTTTATAGTCGACAGCGTTGCGGCTTGCTTCAAAGCCCTCGTCGTTCAGGACGGTAAGTATCCCGGAGGAGAAGACGAAACCGCTTTCGGGAGCCTCCTCCGTCGGCACGGCTTCGCCGCCCGCGCCAGAGCCGCAAGCCGCGAGGGCGAAAAGCAAGCCCAAAACGATCGAAAAGGAAAGAATGCGTTTCATAAAAGCGGCTCCTTTCAAAAAACGGACGCTCCCTTTAAGGAAATGCCCGTGTGTTTTTTTATTACGCCGCGGCGTCCGTGCTGTTCACGGACTCGGCGCAGAGGGGAAGGGTGAGCAGGATATCCCATGCCTCGTCGAATTCGAAGCCCTTAAAGCTCGCGTCGAGCCAGCAGGTCTCGGTAACGCGCCATACGAAGCGGACGCTGCCGTCCGGATCGACGGTGAATCTTGCCGCGCCGACTCCGAGCCTTGTGTCTCCGAGCTCGGAGGCCGTGCAGGTATAGATCCATTCCTCGCCGTACTCGCTCATGTAATAGGACTTGACGGAGAGCTCGGTCGGAGAGGCCTTGGTGAGCATGAAATCGGGCAGCGCCTCGGGTATGAGATCCTCCGCGCCGGCGGGAGCGGTTGTGAACGTGTTGAGTATCGTATAGCCGATCCATCCGCCGTCCCTGGTGGGATACTCATCGGGAACGGGCGAGCTCGTCGGGAGAACGTCAACGTTCTCCGTGGGCTTGGGCGTTATCACTGCGGCGCTCTGAGTGGGCAGCGCAGTCGCAAGATCCGTGTTCACGCCGCCCTTCCTGCCGGGCTTGTCGGTGGAAACTGCGACGGTGTGCTCGTTGGGCTCGTCGCCGGAAACGGACGGGCTCTGCTTGTCGAATACGAAGCCGAAGCCGTTCTTCAAAACCGCGATCACCGCGAGACCGACAACGAATACCGCAGCGGCTGCGGCGACGCCGGTCCAGACGCGCCTTGCGGAGCTCTTTTTACCGGCGGGCTTTGCAAAGACCGAGATGCCCTCGCCGCGCGCCTTCTTCAGTATGGAGTCGTGGATCGCGCCGAAATCGACGTCCCTGTTCGCGGCGTCCGCGGTCTCCCTTAAAGCGCGGTCGATGAAAGCTTCTTCCTCGGGTGAAAGCTCGTATTCAATTTCGTTGATATCTTTATTCATAGCTTATTCCCCTCGCTTTAAGGTGCCGGGCCAATATCTTTCTTCCGCGCGCCATTCGGGATTTCACGGTCCCCTCCGATATTTCGAGCGTTTCGGCGATCTCCTGGATGCTCATTTCGGAGAAGTAGAACATCATAAGCGGTTCGCGATAGATCTCGTCGACCTCCGACAGCGCGGCGCGGACTGCGCTCCGGGTATCGTTCCCGATGACCTCGTCTTCGGGCGTGGCCGCGGCGTCCGCGACCTCGGCTCCGACAGGCTCGTCGGAAAGCACCTCCTTCGACCCGTGCCGCTTCAGATCGAGCGCGGCGTTGACCGCGACCCGATAGAGCCAGCCCTTGAGCTGGGCGTCGGACATTTCGGCTATCTGATCCATGCTCTTCAAAACCGTTATGAAGACGTTCTGCGTGACGTCCTCGGTTTGAGCATGATCCGATAGCACTCTGTATGCCGCCCAGTAAACAAGCCGGGAGTATGCTTCATATATGCTGTCGAAATCTCTTTCGGGCATTTACTTTCGATCCTCCGATCGGTATACCCCCCCGCCGATCTACACTTATATAACGGACGGGAGGGCGGAAAGGTTCCCTGTTTTTTAAGTATATTCCGCAATTATTTGCGCGTGGGGACAGTATATCACATAATTTGCGAAAGTTCAACCCGATCAAAAAGCGTAAACCGGCCTTCCTGATAAGGAAGGCCGGTTGCGCTTTTTGTTCTTTCCGTGCGGTCAGATGACGATCGCGATATGGATATACAGGCAGTAAAGGAACAGAAGCGGAATAACGACCGCCGGAGCGAATATGTTCTTCACCCAGCCCGGTTCGCGCTTCACGGTCATCACTATGCCGGCGACGAGCACGGCGAGAAGCGGTACGGACAATACGGCGAACGGAACGTACACAAGCAAGGGCTCGAAGAATATCTGCCCGAATTTCATCAGAAGATCGATCGCGACTATCGCCGCGGGCAGTGCGAAGAGCGTGAACGCGAACAGTATCACGGACGGTATGGAGCTCTTCCCGACTTCGCGGAGCTTCCTGCGCTTTTTGGGATCCGAGGCTATCAGCCCGTAAAGCTTCGCGTTTTCCGCGAGCTCCGATTTCCTTGCCGTGAAATAGCCGGAGGGGAAACAGAACAGGATATAGCTGTCGGTCTCGATGAGGAGCTTGATATTCTCATAGAGCTCGCCCGCGGTCGAAACGACCTTACCTTCGCGCTCTATGACGGCCTCGACGCGATCCTCATAGAAGCGGTAACGGTATACGTTCCGGGGGATCATTTCGACGTTCTTTTTGTTTACCGACCGCAGACGGAACATGCGGAGCAGTGTCACTGTGCCGGCGGCGATACAGAACGACACGGCGAAGGCGATAAGGAGCTTGTTCTTTTCGCCTATGAAGAGGAGCATGGGACCGGAAACGATGCATTCGAGCATCACCGCCCAAAAGACGTACGCCCGCCTGTTCAGAGTGCGCATCAGCCTGCGGACCTCGTCCTTTTCAAAAGTGAAGGAATAGCTTTCCAAAGGCTCCGCGGAGGGCGTCTCCGCGGAGGGCGCCTCCGCGGGAGCTTCCTTAATGATATCATCAGGCATATTCGTCATCCTCCTATCCTCGTTATGGTGATCACGGCTTCTCCGAGCTCCATGTCGTAATGATCGACGCGCACCTCATAGTCGAGCGTCCCTCCGGTGTTCATGTACGGGGCCTCGGGGAAGGCGTCCATGCAGGTCTCCATCGAGAAAACGTCGCCCTCGCCGAATAGATCGGAGTAGCAGAAGAAGGTCATCATCGAATAATCGGTCGGAGTGGAGAGGCGGAACTTGCTCGATCCGTCGCGCGGGACGATCTCGATGGCGTGCCAGAAGCGGGAATCGCCCTCGACGTAGGGATCACAGCCGTTGGAGCAGATGTTGGCCTCCCAGAGATCGAGATCGGGCCCGAAATCGGGATTCCGCATGACCTCGAGTATCTCCTCATAGGTGTTCACGTGCCTGAATACCCTTTCGTTGAGCGTGCGGTCGTAACGGGCCTCGAGCAGCCTTTCGTCGACGTGGTAGACGCGCACGCCGCCGTATTCGCGCATGTCGCCCGCTGTCACGATCCTCGAATCGGAGATAAAGTCCCAATCGATGCCGTTCGCGCCGAAGGGAGCGAGCACGTCGATCAGTATGTATTCGTCGAAGGGCGTCCCGTTCCAGCCGTTCGAGGTGGGTATCAGCACCGCGTCGGAGCAGTTGGCGGAAGCGCCTATGCGAAGGGTCACGCTATCGATATCGTCGGTTATGACGTAGGGCTCCGTCCAGCCGCACGCGAAGCGGGAGAAGGGATTCCAGTCGCTCACGTTCGAGTCCTGCATATCATAGCAGCCGAGCGTGCTCAGCGTGAAGTCGTTGGGGCCGTAGGGATGAAAATCGTAATAATCGTTTACGCCGAACACGTGGCCGACCTCGTGTATGAGCACCCTTATTCCGGTGTAGGGATTGCCGGGCTCGAGGGGAACGGATATGTTCTCATACGACATCTTTATGAAGTTGTAAAGCTGCGGGACGTTCTTGTCGGGATCGCGGCTTTGAGTTCCCATCGCGCCGCCGTAGAGATAGTACGACTCCCCGTCGCCGACCGTCTTATAGGTATCCTCGCCGCAGATGAACGCGACCGAATCGACCCGGCCGTCGCCGTCCTTGTCCATGCGCCGCATGAGGTCGGGCTCACTTGCGCGGATATCGTCGAAGATGTCGAGCAAAAACGTGTTGTACATGGTCTGCACGGTATCATATGCCTGTTTGCATGTGAGGCCGGTGTCGTAATAATAGAAGCCGAAATCGAAATCGACCTTGCCGTACGAGGCGTACTTATAATACGACGCGACGGATTTCATGCACTCGTCCTGCGGATAGTCGCCGCTGAACATATTCTCAAATTCGCCCCTGTCGATCTGATGGCCGTCGGTCATCGAGACGAATATGACGAGCATCCCGTTGGTGCCCTCGTTCGTAAAGGGCGACCGGGCGACGTCACGGTAGGTGAGGAGCGGAGAGGTCTTTTTGAGGCTGTCGAGGAAGAAGCCCGTAAGCCTCACGTCGTCGGTCGTGACAGGCTCGTCCATGTTCCACCTGCCGTGGTACGCGCCGTTATACCAGCCGGAAAACTCCCTTCCCGGCTCGCTCGGGAGCTCTTTTGAAATGAGATCGCCGTCCCTGACCACCTGCATTACGGTATTCCCGCCGAGCGTAAACGTCACGGGGTGCAGGCCGCTGTTCTTGAAGGTGAAGATCTTCGTCCACTTTCCGTTCTCCTTGCGGAAAAGGTGCGAGGTGAAGTCCTGCAGGAAAAGATCCCCATCTTCACCCGAGCTGCCCGAGGGCTGTATGCGGCCGAAGGAGATGTTCCTGCCGCTGACAAGCGCCGAGAGCCCGTCGAAGTCGAGCGCTGCATTCTCCGTGGGCGCCGCGGTCGGAGCCTCGGTCGCCTCGGGAGCGGAGGTCGCCTCCGGACCGTCGGGTATGGTTATGGTTATACAGGACGCGAAAGAAGTCATCAGAAACGTGACGGCCAGAACAAGCGCGAGCCTGCCGGTCAAAGCTTTTCTTTTCATGACGGTATCCTCCTGCGGTATTATTCACTATATACAATATAGCATATCGCCAAGCGGTTTTCAATAATAAAAAGCGGCGCGACGATCGGGGGAGTTATCCCCGCGCGGCGACAAACAAAAGCCTTCCCCGCAAGGAAGGACCGCAAGGAACGAGCGGCGGATGAGGTTGGACATCTTACTGCGAGATCCCGAAGGAATGTCATCTGCGTTGTTTTCGACCGGGATCGCCGTTCTTCTCTCCGCAGAGTATCCGCCTTACTGCGTCCGCGTAGAGCCCGGGAGAGTTTATCGAGAACTCGCCGTGTCTCGATCCGGGCAGGGGATGCATCGCGCAGGACGGCAGCGCGCCGCGCATCGCCTCCGCCGAGCGCCGTATCACGCGGGTCTCCTTCTCCCCGTAATAAATATGCGCGTCCGCGGAGACCTCGCCGAAGGAGGCTTTCAGGGCGTAGGCGGTGTTTGCCTTCATGAACGCGATCATGTCGGCCTTTTCGATCAGGCAGGTGTCGCGGTAATATTCCTCGAACAGATCCGGCCTTATGCGCAGCGAAAGGAACTGCATTTCGGAAAAGCTCCTGTTTTTGACGAGCCCCCAGCTCGGGCCGAAGGTCGGGGCGATAAGCGCGTTCGTGAGCTTCGAGGGTATCACGGCCGCGCTCTCGATGAGGGCGTGCCGACAGATATCCCCGCGCTTTGACAGCATCTCGACGAGCACCTGCCCTCCGAGCGAGAGCCCGCCTATGAGCGGTACGGAGCCGCCGAAGCATTCGTCGATGAAGGAGACTATCTCTTCCGCGTTGTCTTCGATCGAAGTAAAATGGCGGTCGCTCCCGGCGTGCCCGTCGAGTATCGGGAGTATCACGCGGTATTCTCCGCTCAGGAGCTCCGCCGCGTCCCGGTACGTCCACCACGAAAGCCCGCCGCCGTGGAGCAGTATTATCGCGTCCCTGTTTTCCGCGCCGTATTCCCGAAATATCATATCGTATCACCTCGCGGTATTATTGTACCATCCGCGCCGGCCGCGGTCAATCGGTTTGGGGATCTGCGCCGACGCGGCGGGAGAGAACAAAGGGATACGATTCCGCCGCGGCGAAGACGACGCATGAGGATCGCCGCAAAAACAGCGTCTCCGACATAACAAACAGGAGGCGCTTGGGCGCCTCCTGTTGGATACCGTTTTCGAAATATCAGTCCGCGTTGAGCAGATCGTTCACGCAGACGGTCACGGGCAGGGAATAGCCACGGCCCTCCCAGCCGCCGGTCATGTCGATAAACGCCTGAGCGGTCACGTTGTAGTCGAACATAGATTCGTCGATGTTATAGATGATGGCGGTGAAAATGATCGTGCCGTCGAGATCGCCCGCGTAGATCTTGTAGCAGCGGAGCATGAGATCGACGTTCGCCTGGGGAACGCCGATGGATACCCAGCGGCGGTTCACGGTCACGCCCTCCCGGGGGGTGAGACGGAACAGGAAGCGGAGATACTTCTTGCCGTCCTCCTCGGGACGTTCGCGGAGCTCGGTCACAATATGCTCGACCTTAGCGGAGACCTGATCCTCGACGTAAGTGCCGACGTAGTTGTTCTTGTCGAAGGGCTTGACGACGGGCCAGTCGGGATAGGCGCTCGGATAATGGATCTCGGCGTACGGAGCGTTGGCGAAGGGACCCCAGCCGACGTTCGACTGGCTCATGGGCGGGCAGTTGAAGTATACCGCGGTGAGCGCCTGGCAGTTCGAGAATACGCTGCCGCCGACGTACGTGATCTCGCCGAGCAGTTTTACCTCCGTGAGCGACTGACAGCCGGAGAAGGTATTGCCCTCCAGCCGCGTGACGCCAGCGGGGACAACGATGGTCGAAATGCCCGTGCGGCAGAACGCGCTCGGGCCCAGCACGGTGACGGACTCGGGGATGGTGATCGCGGTGATGCCGGAGCAGTCCATGAACGCGGATCCGCCGATCACCTCGAGACCTTCGGGAAGGGTGATCCCGGTGAGGCCGGAGCAGCCGCTGAAGGCGTTCTGCCCGAGGACGGTGAGGGTCGCGGGAAGCTCGAAGGAGGTCAGCGAGGAGCAGCCGTAGAAGCAGCTTTCGGGGATCTCCGTGAGGCCCTCGGGGATCGTGACGCTCGTGAGCGAGGTGCAGTAGGAGAAAGCGCCGAGGCCGTAGGCGTGTATGCTCGGCCCGAGTACGACGGAAACGAGCGCGGGGCAGCCGTTGATAACGTAATTCGGGAGCTCGGAGATGCTCGCGTTGACGGTCGCAGTGACGAGGCTCTGGCAGCTCTGCAAAGCGCCGTTCCCGAGCTCCGTGACGGACTCGGGGATGGTTATGCTTGTTAAGCCGGAGTTCTGGAAGGCGTTGTTGCCTATCCTCGTAACGCTCGAGGGTATGGCGATTCCGGTGAGCTGCATGCAGTTCTCGCAGGAGTTATCGGCTATCTCGGTGCAGGTGAGCGCAACGAGGCAGCTTCCGGTCTTGCCCGGAGGACACCTGAGCAGGACGGTCTTTTCCTTGTTGTAGAGCACGCCGCTCACGGAGCTGTAATTGGGGTTGCCCTCGTCGACTGTGAACGCCGCAAGGGAGTTCGAACCGTTGAACGCGTCGGGAGAGAGGCTCGTCACGCTCGCGGGGATAGTCACTCCGGTGATCTGCGAGGAGGAGAAGGCTGTGATGCCGATCGACTCGACGCCCTCGCCGAGGGTGATGCTCGTCGCCGCGGTGCAGCCGCCAAACGCGTTCATGCCGATGGTCTTGACCGTGCCGGGAATATCGATCGAGGTGAGCGCGATGCAGCTGTTGAAGCAGTTCTTGGGCAGCACGGTCACGCCCGCGGGTATCGTCACGCTCTGAAGCGCACGGCAGCTGTTGAAAGCCGCCTCGCCTATCTCGGTAACGCCGGAGGGGATGTCGCAGACCGTCATCAGCGAGCAGGTCTGGAATGCGCCCATGCCTATGCTCTCGATCGTAGAGGGCAGCACGGCCTCGGTGACCTTTGTGAGATAGAAGAAGATGTAGTTGCCGACGTGGGTTATGCCTTCGCCGACGACGATCTTGACGCAGTTGTTCCTTATAGTCGTGTTCTGATAGAACGGGCTGCGGCCGGCTCCGCTCATGGTGTAGTCCGTCATTGCGCCGGTGCCGGTAAGCGTCAGCACCTTTGTGTCGGTGTCGTAAACGTAGGAGACGTTCTCGCCGACGCTGCCCGTGACCTCGGCGGCAAACGCCGCTCTGGGCATGACGGCGCAAAGCGCAAGCATGAGAAGCGCCGCTGTAAGTATTCCGAAAGTTCTTTTCATATCGAAACAGCCCTCCGTGTTTATTTGCGTATTTAATATATCACATTTTGAATGGAAGTCAAATAATATATAAGACGCGGAGCATTTTCCGCTGCGAACGATCACAGCGGCAGAGGCCGCGGCACCTGTACACCCGGAGCGGTTTTGACAAAAAGAAAACCGCCCTTCCGGGCATACGCATAAGGAAAAAACCAGTCTGCCAATTAAGAAGCATCATGTAAACAGATAAAACGGAGCAAAAGCCTAGTGCCTTTGCTCCGGTTTATTGATATAGTTTCTGCGGATTATGCCTCGCAGGGGCGGCCTCAGCCGCTTGGTTCATCGCATTCCGCGCCTCTCGCGGCGCGGACGCCGCGGCCTATGACAAATATGTCATTACGGCCGCTTGCGACTCGCTTCGCTCGTACGGGGCGGTTTTCGGCTGTAACGGTCAGTTCCTGATCATCCCGATTATCTCGGAGACGTTCTTATAGGTATGCGTGCCGGCGGCGTCGACCTTGACGAGCGTGGGGGCCTGGGTGATCCCGTACCTGTTCGCAAGATCGGGGGATTCGTTGGCGTCGACGGTCTCGTACGCCACGCCCGCGGCGTCGAGCACGGTCTTCGCGGTGCGGCAGTTGGGGCAGGTCGCGGAGACGAAGAGCATGGTCTTTTCCTCGCCGCCCTCGTTCACGCACTCGCACGCGGTCTCCTCGAGCACTCCGTTGTGGGTGAGCACCGACCGCTCGATGACGTAGGTCTGACGGTCCTTGAACTCCTGAGCCTTGCCGTCGTTCCAGTTCTGAACGGGACGGTAGTAGCCGGTTATGCGGCTGTAAACCTCGGTCTTCCTTCCGCACTGCGGGCAGGAGAAGTGCTCGCCGGCGATATAGCCGTGGTCGGCGCAGACCGAATAGGTCGGGCTCATGGTGTAATAGGGCAGGCGGTAGTTCTCGGCGATCTTCCGCACCAGGTTGGCGGCAGCCTGCCAGTC
>JAEEGL010275425.1_pt1 | contig 16200 bp, 5 predicted proteins | sample 9134231 | NCBI WGS metagenome assembly JAEEGL01 (sample SAMN16246548, study PRJNA631951) | gut metagenome | biome: gut microbiome; feature: rumen; material: fiber-attached | host: Bos | place: Iran: Karaj | collected 2018-10
ATTAACTATAAATGAATATAAAGAATATTTTTTTATTCGAAAAATAAAAAAATATAATATTTCAAACATTAAAACTTTTTGGAATCAATTTAAAAATGATTTTAAAGAAATTACAAATCAATTTCTCTTAAAGGTCTTTTTTCCCAATTAGAACATTGTTCATATTTACATAAATTTTTCCCTAAAACTTTTTCACATGCATCTACTTATGATGATGATATTGAAGATGAAGATGCTATTTATGAAGCTTAAATATCCTAAAAATAAATAAAAAAATCTAAAAAAATAAAATAATAAAATCTTTTTTAAACACATAATGATTTTATTGAATTTCACTTTAAACATGTTATTAATATTAAATTATTCAATTGAAAGAAGATTATTTACAATATAACATATTCTTTTTAATATATTATATAATTCATAAAAAAATAATTAAAATTTATTTATATCAAAAATTTAAATATTATTTTCTAAATATGAAATAATAATTATTTAAATTTTTTGATTTTTTATTCAATTGATTGTTTTTTAATTTTAATCTTGAAATTTCATTAAATTAAATACTAAATAAAAATAATTGGTATAAAAAAAATTGGTTAAAAAAAATAAAAAAATAATTTCATTTTAATTTATTTTTTCTTAGTATTTTTATGACCTTTGGGCTTATTGGATTTACTTGAAATTTGAGATTTTTTATCTTCAGGAATGATAACTTTATTTCTACTTTCTTTATCAAAATTAGTATCATCAACATTTTCATTTTGTTTGTCTTCTTTGTTAAAATCATAAACAAACATATCATTAAAAGGGAATTTATTTCTATCACCTCCAAAAACAAACATTTTATTATCAAATAAAAAGCATGAATGACCATCTCTTGGAACAGGAACAATACCATATCTAATTTTATCTAATTTAATATTATGATTTGCTTGACTTAATTTTTTAATAAAAATTTGATCTTCAGATTCAATTCTGTAAATAAGAGAATTTTTCATAATTTTAGCTTTATGATCTTTCATAACTAAATCTTCATATTTATTTTGATGAACATTATTCTTATTATTATTATAAAATTCATTTGTTGTTTTATTAGGCATATTAATTTTTTTTAATTTATAAAAAGTATGATAAGGATCATGATAATCAATAATTTTTTCTTTAGGTTTATTATAAATTGTATTTTCATTATTTCCCATTTCAAGTAAAGTATCATGAATTAAAGTAAATTTATTATTTTCAATATCAAATGTCCAGAATTCATTAACTTCAAATATATTTGCAGTTTTCCCACCAAAAATATATAATATATTATCTTGAATTAAACATGAATGTCCACAACGTGCTTTTGGAATTTCTCCTTTAATTTCTATTTTGTTCCAAAAATAATCTTTTATATTAAATGACCACATATCATCCAAATAATGACCTTCACTATTTATTCCTCCATATATATATATTATTTCTTCAGACACAGACACTTGAGATTGATTTATACGAGGCTCAGGAAGGTCTTCTATTGAAGGATTCTTTTTTTTTACCTTTTTTGAAAAATATAATTTCTTTGTCTTACGACGTATGTTTTCTCTTATTTCTTTTATTTCTTCTTTTTTTGACTTTGATTTTGGTGCTGCTTTTTTTTCTTCTTCTTTTTTCTCTTCTTCTTCTTTGTTTTCTTCTTCTTCTTTTTTCATTTCTTCTTTTTTCACTTCTTCTTTTTTCATTTCTTCTTCTTTTTTCTCTTCTTCTTCTTTTTTCTCTTCTTCTTCTTTTTTCTCTTCTTCTTCTTTTTGGTTATCAATCAGATCAACCAAATCATTATTTTCAAATCCTTTATCAATCATATCAATCAAACTAACGTTTTTAAATCCTATTTCTTCTTTTTTATTTTCATCTTCATTATTTTGATTTTCTTCATTTTCTTTTTCATCTTTTTTATCAGGGATTTCTTTTTTTTCTTCTTCCTCATTTTTTTTTTCTTCATTTTCTTCTTCATCTTGATAAGATTCTTTAGGATAACAATCCCAAATATTATTTTGAAAATCATATAAGAAAGTTTTTCCATTAAAATTTCCTTTAGAATATCCTCCAACAATAACAATTAAATTACCAACAAGACTCATAGAATGAGAGCTTAAAGGTAAAATTTCATCTTCAGTAAATTCTCGTTCTTCCCATTTTCTTTCATCAATATTAAAAATATAAATTTTATTATTTGCATCTTCAGTAATATTAACACCTCCAAAAATATAAAATAAATTTCCTATTAAAACACCTTTATGACCAGAAACACAATCAGGAATAATTTCTCCTTCATAATTTATTTTTTCCCATTTTTCATTTGAATTTTCCGAAAAATCTAATTTTACTCTATACATATCATTCATTTTTGTTTCATTAATATCTCTTCCTCCAAAAATATAAAAATAATCATCATATATAAATGATACGTGATTTGTTCTTCTTATTGGTAATTTATTTATTATTATTTCTCCCCATTTTTTAATTATAGAATTATTAAAATCTTGTCTATTTAATGCTGTATATTTTTTTTCATCTGATAATTTTATTATTGATCCATCAAACTTTTCTGTTTTATTTACAGGAAGATGCTTTGATTTGTTATAAAAATTTGAGGATGTTGTTTTATTCATTTTTTTATATTAGAACGTTATTAATTATAAAATTATATTTTTTTTGATTTTTTTTTTTAAATGAAATTGTGTTAAATTATTCTTTTTTTTTATTATTATTTGATTATGATTTTTTTTTAAGGATTAAATAAATTTATTATTTTATTTTTATTTCATCATTACAATTATGCAAAATATAAAAATTTAAATATATTTTTAAAATATAATTTTCCAAAAGAACAAACATTCAAACCAAAAGATTGTTTTTTATAAATGAAAATCTAATGAAAAAATGAAAGAATGAAATTGAATACTATAATATAATAATTATTCAAAAAAAAATTCAATGAAAATAATATTTAAATTTATTATTTACTCATTATTTAAATAAAAAAATTTAAAACATTTAAACTTATATGCAAATTATACAATGATTCATCTAAAAAACCAAATTAATAAATAACTTAAAACCCTGAAAAACCTATTTTTCCTTTAAAAAAAATCAAAAAAAAATAAAAAATAAATAAAATTTAAAAAACCCAATTCAAAAAACATAATAAAAAAGAAATCTATAAAAGCAAAAAAAAATTAAAAAATAATATATTAAGATAAAAAAATCAAAAAGGCTTTTAAAAAAATGAATTACCATCGTTCAAAAAAAGAAAATTCAGACAATCACATGAAGGGTCAAGAGAACACCACAGAATCAGGTTACGGTGAGATGATATACATGGAACCAGGAATAAACCATATGATGTCTCCAATTACAGCAGGTCGTCAAACTCAAAGTAAAGGTTCTCGAGATCAGACATCGAGAAGCATAGTAAATGCAGTTAGGAAGGACATTAAAGATCGTCCTGAAATGAATCAATTTCAAAATGATTCTCAAATTCCTTCAATCGTTGTTCCAGGTAGAAATAGAGAAAATTCACCTAAAACAATAAACGTAGGAGACACAAAAGAACAAACTGAATATAATATTAGAACTCTCAATGCGAGAAAAAGTCCTAAAGGTGCTGTTTATCAAACTTTTACAAATTTACCTGAAAATTCTCCTGAAGGACAAATACCATATAATAATGAAAGTAATTCTTATCAAGTTGGTAATGATTCTAATATTGTTATTACTACAATGGGAGGACAATTTAGACAAAGTCCTATTTATCAAAATACTAGTAAAGATGGAGTTTATGTGATGGGTTCAAGAGAAGGAAATTTAAGTATGAGTAAAAATTCTCCTAATAATATTGAAGACGGAAGTCCTAATGAAAGAAATAATGATCAAATAAAATATGGAGGTTATAATTCTGGTGATATTCAAAATAATGATATGTTAAATACTAAACCTACTATTTCAAGAGATAATTTAATGGATCCTAAAGATAATATTAAATATTCTCCTTCTACTTATTATAATAATATGACAATGGGAGATGTGAAAAAAATAGTTAAAAGATTTACACAAGTTTATGATCCTAAGAAAACAAAAGAAGGATCTTTAATTAATGAAAAACAAATTATTTTACCTGGAGCAAGTGATGATGTTTTTAATGGAAGATATAGAGTTTTGCAAAAAATGAATAGATTAAGTCATATTTTATTATCAAAAAGAAATAATTCAACAGAAAAAGAAGATTTTGAAACATCACTTGATTATAATAGAAAAAGTTTTGATAGACAAACATTAAATAGAAGTACTTTACATAATAGTAGAATGACAATAAGAAATAGAAGTAGATCTCCAGAAAATAAATTTTTATATATTTCATTGGCAATGATATCTTCAAAAGGATTAAATGCAGAAGATAGGAGAATTTATAGAAGAATGAGATTTGAAAAAGGAGGAGTTGTTGATTTAGCACAAGAAGATAGAAAAAAAGATAAAAATAATTATAAAATTAGAAAAGCTAAACAAAAAGTTAAAGGAGGAGAACAATTAAAAAATACTAATCCTAAATATAGAGAACAAGCTGCAAAATTAATTCAAGCTTGGTGGAGAGAATTAAAAGAATTATATAAAGAAAGATTAAATATGATTATTAAAATTCAAAGTTTCTGGAGAGGAAGATGGGTTAGAAAATATATGTATGATATATTATATTTAAGCTTTATGTATCAAAGTTTTTGTCAAATTATACAAAAAGTTCTTGTTAAATATATTAGACCTTATATATTTGATATTTTATTAGGAGAATATAAAAAAAGTAGAAATATATTAAAAAATCTTTTATTGAAAGATGAACATTGGAAAATATTAAGAATAAAACCTTATTTTGATAAATGGAAAAAATTAATTAAAGAATTTCAAAAGAAAAGTGAAAAAGGAAGAAAATTAATATATATTAGAAGTGATTATGATAGGAAAAAAGGAGATTTAGATAATTATTTTTCTAAATGGGTTTTTTTGACTAAATTACACAATTTAAAAAATAATACTGATAATTTAAAAGAAAATATGGAAAAAAAAAATGGTGTTGAAAGTATTGTAAATGGAGCAGAAAAAATTTTAAAAAAAGAATCTTTTAAAGTTATTAAACCTAAAATTAAAAAACATTTACAAAAATTAAGTAAAATTGAATCTTTAAAAAATATAATAAAAATTCCAGGAAAATTAAAAAAAAGAAATTTGAAAAAATATTTTGATAAATGGAGAAAAAAAGCTTTAGGAAAAGGAGTTGGAGATTATAAAAAACAATTATTTCAAAAATTATTAGAAAATGCAATTAATAAAATTAATAATGACCAGAAAAGAAAATTTTTTGATAGATTTACGAAAAAATCAGTGAAAAAAGAAATAATGGAAATTATTCTTGTAAAAGAAAAAATTATCACTGAAGAATTTATAGAAAATAAAATTGGTTTAAATAAAAATATTATTCCTGGATTAGAAACATTGCAAAGAGCAATGTGGAAAAAGAATTTTAAATATCCTTTTTTATCTCTTAAAGAGAATATTAAAGATAAAACATTTAAAAAAATTCTAATAAAATTTTTCAACAAAAAAGAAAAAGAATTAAGAAAATTATTTAATAAATATATTAGAGATTGGATTAAAAAAACAAACTCAAAGGATTTAAAAAATAAAATAATAGGTCATATAATAAAAGTAATATTAACAAAAATAACAAATAGAATATTATTAAATAAATTAAATAATTGGAGAAAAAAAAGTGTTAAAAAAGATGAAGAAGCATATAAACAAAATAAAGATTTTGAAAAAGCAAGTAATATAATAAGAAAAAATTCAATTAAAAGAGTTGATGGAAAATTATTTTTTGATAATTTAAGAAATACTATAGGACAAAAAGCTTTTAATAATTTTTTAAAAAGACTATTATTTATTCATTCTGATAAAGATAAACATTTAATTAGATTTTATTTTAATAAATGGAGAAAACAAGTTAGAAAGGATATTATTCAAGATTTAGAATTTAAATTATTAAAAATACTAATTTTAAAATTTGATTCAAATAATAAAAAATTAATTTTAAGTAAAGCATTTAATAAATGGTATACTAAACAATCAACAACATTTAAAGTTAAAAAAGGAAAAAAAAATTCAGCAGCTTTATTAATTAAAACAATAAGAAATAGATTTTTAAAAAAAAATATTAATGATATTTTAAGAAGATATTTAAAAAGATGGAAAAAAAAATGTGAAATTGATATGAATGATAGAAATTCAAGAATTTTAAAAGCTAAATTTCATTTATTAAAACATAATACAAATATTAATGCAGTAAATTTATTTAAAGGAGCTGAAATAGAAAAAATTAAAAATAAAAGGAGAATATCTTTATCAAAGGCAATAGAAACAAAAAATAAAATTGAAAAAAACAATTTAAGGAAATATATTAGAAAATGGAGAGATAATATATTAAATATGAAAGAAAGAGAAAAATATTTAAAAAATGCATTAAAAGTTTCAAAAACAAATAAAGATTATCAAAATAAATTATCTTTATTAAAAGCTCTTTTAATATGGAAAAATAATGCAAAAAAAGGAAGTTCAGTGCCTTTATTATTAGGTTTAAGACATTTATTAAGAGGATTATTATTTAATATATTTAAACAATTAATGAAAAATACAGAAAATATTAATATTAATGTTGGAAGGGGAAAATCAATTTATGATGCTATATTAAAAGGGGATAAAAAATTTGCTAAGCATATTGCTTTAAGAAATTTATTTTTAAGACCTTATTTTAATCAATGGAAAATTGCAAATAATAATTATAATATTAAAACTAGTAAAGATGATTATTTTAAAAAGATTATTCAATTTCCATTTAAGAGAATTTGTCAGCTTCCTTTAAAAAAATATTTAAGAAGATGGAAAGATAAGATTAAAGATATTAATTCAAAAGAAAGTGAAAGAAAAATTTATTTGAAAATTTTAAAAAATATCAGAAACAAAAGTGACAATGATTTTCTAAGAGAATATTTATATAAATGGAGAAATCAAAAAGATAATCATATTAAAAAAGTAGATAATAGTGGTTTAGTTGGGAAATATATTGAAAAATATGTAAAAAGATATGTTTTTAATAAATTAAAGAAGAAAGTGAAAATAACAAAAGATAATAATCTATTTAAAATGTTTTTTAAAAGAATTTCAAATAATAATGATAAAGATATTTTAAGAAAAGCATTAAGAAAATGGATGAGTAAATTAAGAAAAGAAGAACATTTATCTAAAAATTATCAAGTATTAAGAAATTTAATAAAAAGCAAAGAAAGACAAAGAAACAATAATAATTTAAGTTTATTGCATAAAGCATTATTAAGATGGAGAATAAATTCAGTTCCATTAAAAAAACATGATTATCAAAAAGTGAATAATTTTAGATTTGGATTATTTTTATTAATGAAAGGAATAAGGAGAGATTTATTTAAAGATATATTAAAATTATTAAATAAAAAGAAAGCAAAGACTTCAATAAATTTAACACTTAAAAACATTATCAACAAAACTATTCCTAATATATTTAACTATTTACTTAGAAGAACATTAAGAAAATGGAGAAGTCAATTAAAAGATTCAAAGAAACATTATTCTAAATTTGATAAATATTTCAATAAATACTTAAAAAAAATAAGGAAAAAACAATTTGAAGATTATAAATTAATAGTTGATGCAATTAATAAAATGATAGAAAATAAAAATAATAAAGCAGAAATATTACATAGATTTTTCAAAAGTTTAAAAAAACAGAAAAAAAAAGAAAGAACATCAAAAGGAGCAAATTGCCTTTTAAATTTTATTAAAAAAGATGATATAAAATATAATATAAATCGTTTAAGAGAATTTATCTCTAAATGGAGAAGATTAACTAAATATTATGATGTATATGAAAATGCAGATATCATAAAAAAATTTTGTAGAAGAAAATTAAATAAAATTAATAAAGAAAATCAAGAAATTTCATTTAATTTTGATTTATTATTTAAAATGGTATTACAAATTATATTTTCTAAATTTAGATATCAAAATAATATGATTCGAATAGCTGAAATTATATTGAAATTAATTAAAAATAATGAAAAGAAGAAAAAAAAAAATTTAAATGAATATTTAAAAAAATGGAAAAACAAAATGCCAATGATGAGAAAAATAAATGCAATATCAAAAATTCAATCAAGAGTAAGAGGAATAAAAGGAAGAAAATCTTATGATAAATTACAGACTAAAATATATAAATTAAAATATATAATTAAAAAATTGATTAGATTTGAATCAACTATGATTTTAAATTATATTTTAAGATGGAATATGATTGCTCAACAACTTTTTTTATATGAAAATGCAAATATTATTCAAAAATTTTCGAAGAAAAAAATTAATAAACATTTGAAAAAAATGAGAAAAAATGATTTTAATAAATTTATTAAAAATTATGTTAAACATTTAATTTCTGATTTTGTTAAAAAATGTGCAAATATTAATAAAAAAGATGGTTTAACTATGATAATTAGATTAGAAAATTATTATATGAAAAAACCATTTGATCAATTATTAAAATATTTAAGAAGAAATTTCCTTTTAAGAGCAATGGAAAAAGGATTAAATTCTTCATATAAAAGTTTCAAAGATAAAAATCTTTTAAAATATTTTAAGATATTTATGGATAAAACAATAGGAGAAAGAAATAGAAGAGCTTTAAAAATTCAAAATTTTTTACAAAAGAAACATAAAAAAGTAAAAAATATTAAAACAACAAAATGTTATGATTTATTAAGAAAAATTGTGAATAATTTGATAAGAGACAATAATGAAAAATATAAAATTTTATTAAGAAAATGGAATCAAAGAGCAAAAATGGAAAGTTTAAAAAGAGCAACTTCACTTATTCAAAGAGTTTTTAGAGGACATAAAGGAAGAACAAAGAAAAATACTAAAGAATCAAAAATTAAATTTACTTTTATTGTTAAAAAGTTTTATATTGATAATATAATTTCTATTTTAAAAGAAACTTACGTTAAATTTTATGCTCCAATGAAAGAAGGAATTCATAATATGTTTAGTTTAACAAAAAGATATGCAACAAATAATATTATTGATTATGTTAATAATAATTTAAAAAAGAATTATTTAAATTATCTTTTGAAAAAACTAAGTTTTTCTCAAAATTTATATATTTTACAAAAATATTTAATTAAATGGATTGAAAAAGATTCAAAAAAAAAAGAAAAAATAATAAGAATTCAATCCACTTTTAGAAAGCATAAATCAAAAATAAAAAGAAAAACATTAGAAAAGAAAAGAGACAATATGTTAATTCTTTATTTAAGAAAAAATAATTTTAATAAAGAAATTTTAAGAGTAAATTTAAGATATTGGCAATTAAATCTTCATTTATTAGATTGTAGAGAAAAAGCAAAAAAAATTCAAGAATTTTTATTACCTAAATTTAATAAATATATGAAAAAAAAAACCAATTTATTCTTTAAAAGAATAACAAAAAAAGAAATTGCAAGAATTTTAAGAAAATTTAATAAAGTGAATAAACTCAGATTAGCTATTTTAAAAAAATATTTCCCTCAAATTATTAAAACTACAAAAAATCATAATAGAGGTAATTTAATTCATAAAAAATTATCTAATCATTTGGATAAAACAGAAAAATTTAGAAGAAAAAATAATTTATCAAGAGCATTTTTAGATTGGTATAATAAAACAAAAAATATTGATAAAAAAGAAAAAAAATCTGTTCAAATGTTACAAAATAAAATAAGAAAATTATTTGCAAGAAATAAATATAAATTAATGAAAAAACAACATGATACTTTAAGAAATAAAATTTTAAAATTTTCTTATGAAAGTCCTTTAAGAATATATTTCAATAAATATAAATCTACAGTTAAAAGAATAGTTTTAATGGAAAATGCAGATATAATAAAAAAGTTTTGTAGAGTAATAAAGAAAAAAATAATTAATGAAAAATACGATAACAGGATGAATATTATTAATAATGCATTAAATATCTTACATAACTTTAAGCCAGGAAGAAAATTTGCAATTAATCAAATTAAATATACAAGAAATAGAAATTTATTTAATAAAGTTTTTACTGATATTGGTAATAAGAGAAGAAATATTTTAAAAGATATTTTTTATAAATTATTTACATATGGAAAAGATAAATTAAACAACAGAGTTTTTAAAATACCTGATAAACTTAGATTAAGAGTTTTAAATAAATGGATAAAAATATGGGATGAAAAAGCAAAAAAATTAAGATTTTTAAGAAATTGTGAAATGATTCAAAAAAATTGGAAAATTTATAGAAGAAATAAAAGAAGTGAAGGAATTAATTCTCATTTAAAACATATTTTAAATTCATTACTTAATAGACATGATAATATTTTACATAGAGCAATTCATAAATGGAAAAATGTAGTAAATAATATAAAAATAAAAGCTTCTGCTAAAAGAGTTGCTAGATTCTTAAACAATAAATTAAAAATAAGTAAAGCAAGGATAAATTGGTTTAAATTAGCAAATGAAATTAGAAAAATAAATTTAATTTATCATATTAAAAAATATGGAAAAATTAGAAATGCATTAAGAACAATTCAAAATAAATTAAAAAAAATAGGTTATGATAAATTAAAGTTCATGTTACATTATAGATATAAAATTAATAAAACAAGAAGTGCAGTTAAAAATTCAAATGTAAAAAATGATTTATTTAAATTATCAAATTTAGTAAAAAGATGGTTAGAAAAAATTGATAAATTAAATAAAAGAGATAATGCCTGTGAAAAAATTGCAGAAATATTTAATACAAGAAGTAAAATTAATGCTGTAAGATTATATAATTATGCTTCTTTAATTAAAAAATTATTTCACGATATTCCTCGTGCAAGAGCTTTAAACTTTTTTGAAAAATTAAAAAAAAATACAATAAAAAAAAGAAAATTCAGTGAATTAAGTTCAATAATATTAAAAAGTAAATATGATTTAGATGGAAAAAACATTGAAATTTTCATTAAAAAATTACATAAAGTTTACGGAGTGAAAGTGTTAAATAATATGTTAAATATATTTAATATATTAAGACAAAGAAAAAAGATTCCTCAAATAGAATATTTTTTTAAAAAATTAAAAAGAGTGTTTTTAAAAAATGCAGAATTTACATATTATAATAGATTAATAGGAGGAAATTCAGCAGAAACAACAAGAATTCAATTTAGAGCAAATTTACAAACAACAATTCCAGAAACATTAAAAAGTGATAAAGAGAAAGTATATTTAACATTAATACCATATTTAGTAAAATGGTTAAAAGAAAAAATAAAAATTAGAAATTCTTGGTCATGGGATAATTTCATGAAAGCATATTCAAAATATAAATTTTGTAAATTATATAAGAATCATTCAAAAAAAACTCAAATTAAGAATAAAGTAGATTTATATGAAATTTTAGTAAGGAAATATAGATTAAATTTATATGCTGGACCAGGAAGAAAAAAATTAAGAAATTTATTAAGAAAATGGGCAATTCATCAAATAATGATATCTTTATTAGGAATAGGAAGATTTTATCGTGTATTATATATGATGAAAGTGTCATTTATGGAAAAAGGAATTGCAAATCAAAGATATATGAGAGAAATATTAAGAAAATGGAAATTTATTTATTTCTCTAAAGTTATGGCAAAAAAAAAAATGGAATTAATGTATAAAAATTTACATTTAAGTTATATTCAAATGGCAAATGATGTTTTTGGTGATGAAGATAATAATAATGCAAGTGTTATTAAAGAATTTGAAAGATTTGGAAATGATGTTGGAGCTTGGAGTAATGAAAATTTCAATAAACAAGAAGAAAATAAATATTCTTCTATTCTTCAAAGAAGATTTGTTTATGAAAAAGAAGATGGAAAAAAAATTGATTTTATTAAAAAAGCTTATTTAGGAAAAAATAATAATAATGAAAATATTAATAATGAAAATTTAAGTACTTCCAGTAAAAAAAGTTATGGAAGAAACCAAAAAAGAGATAATGAAAAAACAGAAATTAATAGAAAAAATTCTGAAGAAGTTATTAAAGATTTTAGTAAACAAAATTCTAAAACTAGTTCATATAAAATTAATAAAAGAAAAGATGATTTAATTAAAAGTCCTTATAATTCTTCTTATAATAGTAAAAATGGATTTGAAAATGTTGATAATTCTATTAATGAAGGAGATAATTATAAGACAGGAAGTTATAAAGCGAGAAGAAATCATGGAAATAAATAAATTTTTATTTTTATTTTTATTTTTTGAATTTTTTTTTATTTATATTTAAACAAAAATCATATATCTTTTGTTTATTATATTATTCATAAATATTTTCATATATTTAATTTATTATTTAAAAAAGAAATATTATAAAATTTCTATTGTTAATTTGAAACAAAGAATCTTCTTAATTTATATTTAGAAATATAAAACTATTCTTTTATTAAATATTGAAACATTTATATTTGTTTTAATTATTTTATAATCAAAACAATTGAATTAGATTTTACTCTTTATAAAAATTTTTTATTAAACCAAAATTTTTAATTTGATAATTAATTTTTATTAATATAAAATATATTCATTAATGATTAAGAATTTAAAAAATGAGTAAATTATTTTCTGAATGTTATAATTGTATAATAGATTCTTTTTATAGAATAAAATATCAAATAAATAAATATTTGAAAGAAAGAAAAAGAAAAAAAGAATATTTTTCTGCAAACTTATTTAATAATGAAGAAGAAAAACCAGCAAAAATTTTAAGTAGTGAAGAAATTGGAAATATGATAAATAATCAAATAAAATATAATGAAGAACATCCAAATATAAGTGAATATAAAATAGTGAAAGAAATTAATGATGATACAAATATTAATGTTAACGATATTAAAAAAGAAATTGGACAAGTTGAATTTGATGATGATGAAGATGAAGAAGAAAAAAAAGAAAAAATTAATGATGATAGTAGTGAAGAAGAAGAAAAAGAAGATATTGAAGATTTAAAAAAAACAATTTTAAATAATCCTGATGTATAATAAATATTTATTTTTATTAATTTTCTATTTTAAAGTTATAATAATTATAAGTAATATTATAATTTATTTTTTCTTTTTTTTTTGGATTCTTTATTTTTAATTAAAATAAAAATAATTTAAATATATTTTAAAATGGGATGTTCTGAAATAACTTTTGAACAAGAAGTTCGTGATGATATTATGAAATATATTGAAAGTTTAAAAATAACTCCGGCTGAAAGAAAAAATAAAATTATTAAAATGATTGATGATGATTTAAAGAAAAAAGGAGCAGCATTTAATTCATATCATTATCAATATAGAGATGATGATAAGACTAAAGTAGTGGAAGAATATAAAACAATGATAAGTAATGAATTAGGTCTACCAAGGACTCAACCTCAACAAGATAAAAATAATGCTAATAAAAATGATAATAAAGTCAATAATAATAATGTAAATGATCAAAATAACCCAAACAATGCAAATTCCAATAATCCAAATTCCAATAATCCTAATAATGAAGCTAACAAATAAAATTTTAAATTTCATTTAAATAATCAATGATATTAATTATTTACACCTAATTTTGAATTTTTTTTTAATTGAATTTAAATTATTTATTAATTGTAAATTAAATTTAAGAATTTTGGAAAAGTAATTTAAATAAGTCAATTAATATTTGTTAATTTTCAAAAAATAAGTTAACTGAATTGTTTATGTTTCCATTAAAAAAATACAATTTACTAAGAATCTGATAGTAAATAAATTAGATAATTAATATTTTATAATTAATTAATTGTTTTTAGCATAAAATAATAAATATAAATCTTTATTAATTATATTATTATGAATTTCAGAAACTTTATTATCATCTAATAAAAACCATTTTCCATCTTTATTCCTGCATTTAGCATAATAATGCCAACTTCCTAAAAAATTTAAAACATGATCAATAATACCACATAAATAATATGAACTTCCTTCAAAATAATCTAAATTATATGGACAAGATACAAATTTATCATTTTTATTTTGATATTTTTTACTTAACATATTAAACAAAATATTTTTTCCAGGTTCTCCATTAGGACATCTATTTATTTTTATTATTAAATATTCTGGTAAATTATTAGTACAAAAATTAGTCTTTTTCTTTATTCCTTTATTATGACAATTTTCACATATATAATCAGATAATATTTCTTCTTTATTATATAAATTTAAACAATCTTGTAAAGTTATGTATTCTATATTTTCAAAAATTATTTTTTTTTTCTCATTTATATTATCAATATTTTGAAAAGCATCAAGTGATAACATATGATTTTCTATATTTATTAATAAATTAATAGGAGTTTGTTCAAAATTTTTTAATAAATTATTAATTTTTAATAATATAATGTAATCTTTACTTAATTCACAATATTTTTTATTATTATCTTTACTTTCACAAATTGGACATTTATTTTTAAAAAGCATTTTTATATTAATATTATTATGAAAAATATTATAAGTAAAATTTTTAGCTTCTCCCATTGTTATTGTTTTTATTAACTCATTTATTATGTTTTTTAATTCTTCTAAAGTTTGTTCTTCTTGAAATATAATTGGAATTGGATAATTATAAAAGAATATAAAATCATCGTTTACGATATGACTAAGATATATAAAAAGTAAATTTGAATTGTTAAAGAAATTTTTATTCTGTTCTTTATCAATGAAATAATAAAATAAAATATCATTATTTTTTTTTAAATAATGATAAATATTTTCTTTATCTGATAAATCGATTTTTAAAATATTTTTATTTTCATTTATGAGAACTGATAATAAATTTAAGTGATCAAGATTTTCTTTTGATGAAACAATTACATTTTTTAAATATTCAATAGTAATATTTTTATCAATTTTAACAGGTATAGAATATCCTAAGAACTCATGAACCATAAAATTTTCGTTATATTTTACTAAAAAAACTTTAATATTAATCATTTCATGAATAAAATTATTATTATTATTTTCTGGAATATCAACAACAATATTATTATTTTGTTCAAATAAAAATTTTTCCCATGAACAAACATCACATTTTAAATTGGTTTCAATAGTTAAATTAAATAAATTATTAATAAAATTATCATTTTTTTTACTTAATATATTAATTTCTTCATTTAAACAACTTAATAAATATAACATAAATTCCTGAGCATCTTGAGGAGAATTTTGAGAGAAAATAGTATATTGACTTCCAAAATTTTCTCTAAATTTTTTAGGAGTTATTATATTTTCAAAAGTACTGTTATATTGTTTATATAAATTTATGAAATTATATAATATACTATTATTATTAATATCAAAGTTTTGTACATAATTCAAAATTTTTTCTATTAAATTTCTTTCATGAAATAAACATTGAATAACACTATTTAAATAACAATATCTTCCTTCATTAACAAATCCAATTTCTTTTTTTATGTCATTATTTGTGCCATTATTTCCTTCCATTTAAAAGAATAAAATATATATTATTAATATTTCTTTATTTAAAAATGATAGGACTATCTGTTTCCACCCAACGTTTTAGTTTATATAATTTAGATGAAGGAGAAATGTTTATAAAAGACTTTGTTGCAAATGTAAATTATTATATTGAATCTTTAAAAGAAAGACATGAATTAAAAGGAATAATATATATTGGATCAAGAAGTGTAATTTTCGAACCTGATGATAATAAATATTCTTTAGTAAAATTTAATTTTAAAGAAATGTTAACTATACCATATATAATTCCTAATAAAGATGATTCAAAAACTACTTTAAATTTTGATATTAAAAGAATCATTGAAATTCCAAAAGGAGATTTTACTGAACCTTATATTCTTCATCATATTCCTCAGGGTAATAATTTAAATACAGTTTCAATGAGTTTTTTATTTGAAAAAAGTTCAAATGTTTCAAAGATTATAAATGAATTAATTGATAAATATAATAATAAACAATCATCTTTTGAATTTGATTCTTTAAGTTATTTGAG
>JAEEGL011533620.1_pt1 | contig 16200 bp, 16 predicted proteins | sample 9134231 | NCBI WGS metagenome assembly JAEEGL01 (sample SAMN16246548, study PRJNA631951) | gut metagenome | biome: gut microbiome; feature: rumen; material: fiber-attached | host: Bos | place: Iran: Karaj | collected 2018-10
CGCGCGGACATGAAGAACAAGCCGGCACTCATCTTATCTTTAATTAGATCAATTACCTTCTCTGGTGTACGACTATCTACATTAACTTCTATTGTAATTGTATCATTAAATATATCAGCACCAGCTCTAATATAATTAATCAAATCTTTATTTAATAATTCTTCCCTAAACAAGGAAATAGAACCAAAATTACATCTACATATTAGATTTAAATAAGTTAATAAAGTAACCTTATCATATTCTTTAAATAAAGAATATGGTAATTTATAACTGATTTTAAACTTAGGTATCTCTACCATTGCTTCAACACATTCATAAGGACTATTAACTTCAACTGGTTCTTTTTCCAATTTAACCACTGGTTTTTTATAATTAATAAACTTTTTCTTTTTTTGATTCTCTTTAACTATTTGCAAAGCTTCCTTAACATCAAAATTACCAGTTATAATTAAGAACATATTCTCTGGATGATAGAAAGTATCATAAACATTTTGTAATTCTTCTACTGTTGTGTTTACAACATCATCTACTTCACCAGTTACGAGATTTCTTCTTTTATCTTTTTTAAATAAACACTTATTCATTCCATAATATAACTTATGTCCTGGATTATTCTTACCCATTTTAACTTCTTCAACAATAATCCCTTTTTCTTTTTCAATTAAGTCCTTAGAAAAATATGGAGTTTGAACATAATCTAATAAATGCTCTAAATTCTTTTTAAACTTACTAGTTCCCATTACTTCATAACAAGTAAAATCAAATGTAGTAAAAGCATTAATATTAGAACCTATCTTTCTAAAATAATCATGAGCTGTATATTCATCTTTTTCATTGAAATTAACATGTTCTAAAAAATGAGCAACTCCATTATGAACTTGATATTCATTTCCATCTTTATCACTAAATTCCGTATGAACAGATCCATACTTAACACTTAATGTTATATAAAAAGAATTAACATTTTTATTAACTAACATATATACTGGTAAACCATTTTCTAACTTTTCATAGAAAATAACTTCATCAATACCATTTATATTAATTTGTTCCATCCTCTACCTCCTTACATAACATATATACTAAATTGCTCTTAATCTTTTTCGATAAAGCAACAATTTCTCTTTTAGTAACGGTTTTATATTCTTCTATTAGTTTATTTGTATCTAATGCATTATCTATATCCATTGCAATTTGATTATTAATAATTGACCAAGTAGAATCATCTCTCATTTTTGCTAAATTAATTCTTATTTTTTTAGCACATAAAATATCTTCTTCACTAAAATCTCCATTAATCATTTCTCTAAGACATTTATTAATGATTTTTACGCATTTATCTTTATTATCAGCATTAATACCAGCTCTAATCATTAAAAGATTACTAAAACGATGCATAAAACTCACGATGTTATAACATAAAGAATTCTTTTCTCTAACATTCATATATAACTTGCTAGTTAATTCGTTACCACCAAAAATTGAATTAAACAATGGTAATACAACATCTCTTTCTCTCTTTGTTAAATTAATCATGTTATATATCATAACTAATGTAGCTTGTTCATAATCACCATATTCTACTATATCTTTTACTTCTTTTCTTTCTTTATTCTTAATATATAAATTACATAATTTTTGATTATTATTCTTAACTTTAAAATATTTTCTTATATAATCTACTACTTGATTCATATCAACATTACCAGCTACATAAATGTCTATTTTAAAATCGGTAAATAACTTATGATAAGCTTTAACTAATGATGCAGGATTCATTTTATCTAAATCCTCTAGATAACCAATGGTTGAATATGAAGATGGAGAAGTATTATCCATGTTTTCCAAACTTCTTTTAATGGCATATGATGAAGCATATTCTTTTTCTTCTTCAATTGTTGTTTTGAATTGATTTAAACAAATATTGTAAGATGCTGAATCAAATTTTCCATCTTTTGTATTAGGATGATTTAAAAGTTCAAAAGGAAAAGCTATTGTCTCTTCTAAATAGCCATCATAACAATATTTAGGATTTAAGAAATCATAAGTAATCTCAAAATTTAAAGAATTACCTTCCAAAGAACAACTAGCATAGATTAAAGAACTATATAGTCTTTCTAACTCAATACTAATTTCTCTTTTCGTTTTATATTTCTTACTACTTTCTGTTAATAATCTAGCTAACATAACATAAAAAGAAATATCTTCTTTCTTTAGTTCTTTTCTAAAAATTATATTTAAAGTAGTTGTTTTATACTTATTAAGTTTGATGGTATGAATATCATAGCCATCTTCTTCATACACCTTGCATTTCATAAAATCACCTTCCTTATTATACCAAATAAAAAGAGGTTTATAAAACCTCTATTTTCTAACATAACTAACTGGAGAATTTGCAATTCTAAATACATTGTCAGCAATCTTAACAGATTTATTAGTGTATCTATATAAGTCTCCTTTAGCTTTAGCTACAGTATAATCTCTTAAAATATAAATTAGATTATCTTTAACGTATTCATAAGAATATACTTTAGATTCAATGAATTTACCTTTACCACCTTTAGTGTAGTATAACTCACCTTCACTACCGAAATCTTTAATGTAGTAAATTCTCTTACCATCCTTGTTAACTTTAATTGTACTAGATCCTACATTCTCAGCTATCTTCTTAGCTTTACCACCCTTAGCTATATATAGATTACCATTGTAATAATCATCTATATTAGTTATATAAGCGAATCCATTTTTGTATTCATATAGATATCCGAATACATCACTAGATACAGTTAACTTTCTTGATATCTTAGCTCCACTAATCTTAGCATATTTTAATTTGTTATTTGAAGTTACATAATAAATATCATTATCTAATAATTTAACACTCTTAACTCCGTCTAAACCTTCATCAATCTTAGATGAATCCTTAGTTCCTTTTTGATAATAGATTTCAAATTTATTACCATTTGCTTTCAAATAAACTACTTGTTTATCGTTAACATCAGCAGCTAATACTGAGAATATTTCATCAACTAGTTTAGTGTCTTTTTTACCATCATAATAATATAAACGTTTAACTTCATCAGATACAATGTACATTACTTTTTCACAAGATTTATCATCACAATAATAACTATTAACACTATTAGCTATCTTTTTATCTTTATTCTTCTTAACATTGTATGTATGTAATTCATTAGTTGAATTTAGATATAAAACATTTTTACCATCTTCACTAAATCTAATATTTGAACTACCTGTTTCTGTAACTTTTTCTGTTTTATCTTTACTTGGTTTTAAATTTCTAACATAGATTACACCCTCTTTTTCATAAAGAATATAATCACCTTTTATTTCAACAATCTTTGTAACATTAGATTCTATTTTCTTAGTTTCTTTAAAATCAAATACTTTTAATGTTCCTTTATCATCTAAAGCTATTACATACTTATCATCTTCACTAAAGAAATAATTACTTCCAGCAACACTATTTAAAACTTTCTTAGTTTCATCTTTCTTCTTGGCATCATATAGATATAGACTTTCTTCTTTTTGGAATAAAACATATCTATCAGTAGTATTAGCATATTTTACTTTACTAGTAGCTTCTCCACTAGCTAGTTTAACAGCTTTGTCTTTACTATTAACTTTCTTTGTAACTAAATATAAATCGCCATCAGAATCATTAAATATAACTGGATAGTCAACTGATTTTGGTTTAATTAAGTTTATTAGGAATATAATAATTAATACACATACTACTGCAAGTATAACTTTCTTATTAATTCTTTTAATTAAGCTTCCTATTTTCTTAAAGATATTTCTCAATACTTTAACAAAATTATTACCTTTCTTTTTTGTATTTTTCATTTTTTGTGTCTCCCTTCACATCAATTATATATACATATAAATTATAATCTTTTATTGTCTATAAATCAATAATACTATTGTATTCTTTTAGAATAAAATCGTCTGTCATACCTGCTATATAATCAATAACTTTTCTAGCATCAGTATTATTGTTAATATAATCCTCATTCATATCATTTAAGAATACTTTAAAGATTCTAGATTCTTTATTATTATCTTTAACATCTTTTAAGCAACTATCAAAAACAGTTCTAAATACTTTTTCATAGAATTCTAATTGTTCTTGTGAATTAGCTTTGCTATAAATATGTTCATTATTGAATTTCTTTAAACTCTTTATAGCATTAAATACTTCATCACTCATACAAATATAATCTTTATTCATACTATGTTCTAGTAAATCAACATTTATAGTATTAATTATTTGGGTATTTCTTGTACCTAAAACATCTAATACTTCTTTAGGAACCTCATCCATTGTAATAACTCCCATACGGATAGCATCTTCTACATCTCTACCAATATAGGCAATGATATCTGAAATTCTAACTACACATCCTTCAATTGTCATTGGTACTAATTGATAAATCATATTAGGATCTTTATATGATTTTTCATACTCTTCCAAAAACTCTTCTTTGGTTTTCTTTTTGGGACGATATTCTTTTAATTCCAATTCCCCATTATGGCACATAATACCATCTAATACTTGTAATGTTAGATTTAATCCTCTACCATTCTTTTCTAAAAGCATTAAAGTTCTAACACTTTGAATATTATGATTGAAATATCCTTCGTCATTTTCTAATGAAATCTTATTTAGAATTCTTTCGCCAACATGACCAAAAGGTACATGACCAATATCATGTCCTAAAGCAGCCGCTTCAATTAAGTCCTCATTTAAACGAAGAGCTCTACCAAGTGTTCTAGCTATTTTGCTAACCATTTGAACATGTGTCATTCTTTTACTAATATTATCGTTATCATTAAAAGTAAACACTTGGGTTTTATCCATATATCTTGTATAAGACAAAGAATAAACTATACGATCTGCATCACGATAATAAGGCGTTCTAAAATCATCGTCCGTCTCTTCTCTAAAACGATAAGCTTCACTATCTTTAGTAGCATAAGGCTTCATATTATTATTCCTCATTGCCATATTTTTCTTTATCTCATCATACATAAAACCACCTAACAAAATTATACCATAATAAAAGAAGTTCTTGGAACCTCTTTTATACTTTTATAAATACCGCTTAATATAAATAGTATCTATCTTACAACTATTTCAATATCTCCTAAAGGATAAGTTGAGCATGGATGTATAAAGTTATACATTTTATCCGCTTTAACACGTTTATCATTTACAATTTTAACTTCACCCATTACAAGTTCACTACGGCATAAGCCACAACTACCATCATGACATTTACTAGGTATATAAATACCACTTTCTTCAATTGCTTGTAATATTGTTTTGTTGTTATAGCATGGAACAACATATTTTTCATCACCAATATAAACTCCCATATTATATTTAGCAACTCTCTTAATATTACAACTTGGTAAATAACTATCATATCTAATAAATTTCTTAGGTAAATTCAATGGACCTAATTCTTTTTCTAAATATTTTAATAATCCTTCACTGCCACTAATAAAGATACTAGTATGATCATCTTTAAATTCGCTCTTAACTAACTTTAAAGTTACAAATCCATCTAAAGCATCTTCTCTACTTTCATCAGAAAGAACAAATCCAACTCTAATATCATCTCTATTAGCAAGTCTTATTAATTCATCCTTATAAATCAAATCATTATTCTTTCTTTCTGAATAGAAGATTGTTAATCTTATCTTATAGATTCCTTCTTCTACAGCTTGAGCCATTGCATAAGCTGCTCCAATTCCTCTACCAGAAACAATCATAATGATATTTTCTTGATCTCTTAAAGGATTGTAATAGAAATCCCCATAAGGAGCCGTTATAGATAATTTCTCTCCTGCTTTTAGTTTATTGAACAAATAATCATTTACAAAATCATCTGTATCATTAACTACTAAAATACGATATTCTCCTTCTAAAGATTTTTTAACTGAACCTACTAAAGTAAAATTTCTTGTATAGAAATTACCATCAATATTAATTATTAATGCTATCTTTTGCCCTGGTCTAAAGGTTGGTAATGGTTTATTATTAACTTCATTTAAAACGATTGTTTTAGCATCTTCGCTTTCTTTTAAAACTTTTTTGACGCCAACTACAAGCATTTTTGGTTTCATACTATCTGCTAATTCTTTAGTCTTAGTATTAGCATTAATAACCATATCTTCCCCTTTTTTTAACCAACTATCACGATTGTCAGCAAGTTTTCTAAATTTTTGTTCATCAAAAACTCCCAAAGAGCTTATTTTAATCTTCTCCAATTTATTCACCTGCTTTCTCACTATCTATAGATGCTCTAATACCTGAATAAATATTAGAATTATATCCATAGAAGTCACCATCGAATCCACCGACTATTTCTAAACCTTTAATATATTTTTCATTATTACTATTTAAAAGTCTTGGTAAGAAATTATCGAGATTATTTAATTTAAATCCAAACACATTACCATTAATACTATTAGTTAATACCAAATTATCTATTGGTGAATATATTTCAATTTCCTCTATATAATTCATAATATTAATCTTGGTATATTTTTGGAATACCTCAATAATTCTTTGAGCTATTTCATTAACATCACGATTATAATTATTAGCATCTGTATATTCTTCAAAAGCATCACCAAAGAACAAAGTATTCAAACTAAGTACTGTTGTTCCTTCTGGACTAGCTGTATCATCAATTGCACTTGGACATACAGCAATGATATCTCGCCATCCCATTTCATTCATTTTTTGCATTTCTAAATCACTATCTAGTGAATGATATACAAATGTTAAATAAGATCTAATACCTAAATCTTTAACATCTCTATTTAAGCCTAAGTTAACAGTGAATAATTTTCCACCAACTTCTCTACTATTAATATTTTTAAATGCTTCTCTAGGAACATTTTCTGGATTTATTAATTTACCATAAACCGTTTCCATTGTTGAATTAACAATTACTCGATTACAGAATACTGTTTTTCCATCACTTAATTTAACACCATTAACAATACCATCTTCCACAATAATATTTGTTACATCAGCATTTAATCTTATTTCACCACCTAAAGACAAGAAACGATCTGCTAAACTAACAGCAACTCCATAACTTCCTTCTTTAGGTACAGAAATACCAAAATCTAAAGCATTAGCTAGATTAACAGCATAATCAACAAAAGAAATAGCTGTTTCACTACTACCATACAACATCCAAAAAGAATTTATTATTTCTTGTAAGAAAATTGGTAATCCTAAAGAATCCATTACTTGACTTAACGAATAAGAAGAAACTCTCATAAAATTATTGTATTCTTCTTTTATATAATCTAAATCAATATTATCAATATTCTTTGAAATATAATCTAATGCTTCACGGCATTCATAAGCTAAATTCAAAAAATTAACTAATGATTCATGACTTTCAGGAGCTAAGGACTCCAATAATTCTAAACATTTATCTCTACCATTTACTAAAGTAATATCACTCTTAGGACTTATTACTCTAAATAAATTTTTTAATTTAACAAACTGAATATCATTAGAAAGTAATGAACTCATTGAATAAGGAAGTTTATCATTATCAACATACAAACCTAAAGTTGGATATTTAAATTCAAATCTTCCTTTAACACTACTTGTAGCCATTCCACCTACTTTATTGTGTTTTTCTAATAACAATACCTTTTTATCGGCATCAATTAACTTATTTGCTGCTACTAAACCACTAATACCAGCACCAACCACAATAACATCGTATTCGTTCATAACGACACACCTTCTTATTATTACTATTATACCATTTAAAAAAGAGCATTTCTACTGCTCTTTTAATTAAATAAATTAGTTAATAACTTTTTCTTATTTATCACTAAATATAAGACTTCTATAAGGATTAAAATAGCTATTAATATCATATAAGCCCCAGAAAAGAAATCGACCTTTAAACCAGTATTTAGAAATATTGGTAATAAACCAACTATAATACTTATGACTGTTGGTACAAAAGTAATAAGTCTCTGACGCATAATAACATTATCAGATTTTTCTTTTTTACTAACAAAAGTATAATCTAATACCAATCCTGTTAAAGACATAAACATTACAAATAATAATGGTAATCCTATCCAAAATATTATTGCATAATTAAACATCTTAAATTTAATAATAAATAATAAACCCTCAATAATTACAAATATTGAACTAATAAAAACATTAGTAAACCATTTTGCAGTTAAGATCTTACTCATACTAACTGGCATTGTTCTAAACATTTGCATATTATCTTTTTCTAAACTAATACTAGATATTGTCATAATATTTAGAGTATTTAGCATTCCTAAGATAGCTGGACCATAAGAATTAAAATAAACACTAAAGTATTCTATTTCTTTAACATTACTAATATCAATCATATTAATCAATATAACTATTAAGATAAACATTACTACATTAAGTCCAAAAGAACTAAATAAATAACCTTTAAAATTAAATAGATTATTTAATTCCTTGCGAACTATACCAAAGAACTTATGACAATTCTTTGTTTTCTTATAAACAAATACTTGATTCTTATTAATACCATGTAACATGGAACATATTTTTAAAATATTATTAGATATAACGCTATTATATACATAGATAACTAAAATATTTAAACCTATATATAAGAAGAAAAACAAAGCATTTTCTCCTAGTATCATATCCTTAAATAAATAAGCCAGTGGATAGAAGATATTAATCTTCTTAACTAAATATGTTGTTATATCACTAACATTAGAAAAATTAGTATTTCTTACCGCCCAAACAGCTAATAAAACAACACTTCCTACGATTAAAAATTTAATGATATTAAAAACCTTTTTATTAACTTTCACTTTATAATAATCATTAATATAAGCAATAAATGTACAAACTACTATTGGTACAAAAGGAATAAACAAAGTACCAACAATATACATTAAAACCATCGTTTCATTTACTTTAGCTCCATTTAAATAAGATATCATGGAAGCGGTCATAATAATAATTACTAAGAATATATTTTTTAAGTAGATAGAAAATAATTTACTAAATACTATTTGATTCTTTGTAACCGGTAAAGAGAATAAAAATTCATTATCACTATTATCAAAAATAATTGGTTCTATTAAACTAAAATCAGTAATAAAACAATATAGAGTACTAACAATAAAACCTAAACTAAAGAAATATATACTATCACTAAAAGTTATCTCTCCCATTAGTTTATAGAAAACATATCCAATAGCTATAGCTCCAACTCCCATAATAATAGTTCGATTCTCTAAATTACTTTTTACTCCTTCTTTTCTAGCTACAATAATCTTATTAATATCAAATAAACCTAATAAATTAACGTACAATAAACGAAATAACTTACTCATCTTCGACAACAAGCTCCATAAATACTTCTTCTAAAGATTTATCTTTTATTATTCTATCCATATCTCCATCTACTATTAATTTACCTTCTTTAATAATCGCTATCCTATTACATAACTTTTCAGCCACATCTAAAACATGTGTTGAAAAGAAAATAATTTTTCCTTCTTTAGCTTTTTTCTTTAACTCTTCTTTTAAAGTAAAAGATGCTTTAGGATCTAATCCTACAAATGGTTCATCTAAAACATATAGTAATGGATCATGCATAAATGAACCAATTAGTACTAGCTTTTGTTTCATACCATGTGAATAACTGCTTATTAAATTACCTAAATCATTATATAATTCAAACTTCTTAGCATATTCTTCTATTTTCTTTTCTCTTTGTGCATAGGTCAAATCAAAAAGATCAGCTATAAAATTTAAGTATTGAATACCTGTTAAGTGTTCATACAAGATTGGATTATCTGGAACATAACTAATCATTTCTTTATACTTAAGTGGATCTTTTAAAATACTAACATCATTTAATAAAATGTCCCCTTCGGTAATATGATTAATTCCTACGATTGATTTAATTGTAGTCGTTTTACCAGCACCATTTCTTCCAACAAAGGCATAAATATCTCCTTCTCTTACTGATAAAGTTAAATCATCAATTACTCTCTTTCCTTTTTTATATTCCATACTATAATTCTTAATACGTAACACTAAAAATCACCCTTATCCAATACCTTTTGTAATTCTACTAATCGATCATAAATAATCTTGGCTGCTGCTTCATATCTTTTACGATACTTACTCATAACAAATGATGTAAAAACAAAACTAGCTTCCGTTAATTTACCGAGTTCATTAACATAAGCCATCTTAACGCTAATTCGTGGACCAATCTTTTTTACATCCAATGTTTGTATTTTTTCTAATACTATTTCTTCAACAGCTAACTCTCTAAACAAGAGATTACTATATTTACAATAAATAATACTATCATAACAAATACCAATACCTGCTCTTTTAGTTAAGATAAATAACAAACCAATATATATAAATGAAAGCATGCATATATAAGAAACAAACTTTGTTAATCCCGCTTTATGTAAAAAGAAAAATAATAAATCAGATAAACAAAGAACGATAATCATTGTCATGAAATTATTTTCACGTCTTCTAGCATAAACAACACCATCTAGTGTTTTACTACTTCTAGAAATGACCCTCTTTTCTAAACGATTATAATTCATAAACTTCACCAATATAATTATAACACGAAAAAAAGCATTATCACTAATACTATTTGTACTTGTCTAATGCTTTCGATAAACTCAAATCATCATCATCTTCAATTACTTCGAATACCTTCTTACCATCAACCATAATGTCTGCTTTAAAAATCATCGATTCAGCAGTTATTAATAGTAGTTGGTCTCCTTCAATACCAAAGCATAAAAAGAACTTACTTGCCATAACTTTCTCTAATAAAGTTTCATCTTTTCCCTTATATACAACTTTATAAAAAGGTTTAAACTTTTTATCTCTAATAGCTAAGATTGTAGCATAAATATGTTTACAATACCCATTCGTCTTACAACTACACCACATAAATACATAACCATCATTATCATCTCTAATATTTACTAAATATGGAATTGATCCTTCTACAATAGCTAAATAATGATCATCTATTTTTTCTAAAAATTCTACTCGATCATCTTCATAGTATTTAGTACCACTTAAAATGATTTGTGGTTTAAACATCTTATCATCATCACCATCAATTAAATCAAACTTAACTGGTTTTAAAGAATTATATTTTTCACTAGTACCATCAAAATAACCAAATATTTCATTTAAGAATACTTCCATACTTCTTGGTAAATATGAAAAAACTAATGCCAATGGATCAATTAAAAATGCCCAATCCAATGGTAGGAAACGATCAAAAACAAATTCTGTTACTTTTCCTTCATTATAGAATAATACTTCCACGCGATCGCCTTTAATATCTTTTGATATTTCATAACTGCTTTCTTTTTTCAAAGATAGTAAACTTTCAACGAGATTCATTGCAATATATTTGGTTACTATTTGTTGATTGATATAAGCGTCGATATTCTTTATATCAATAAACTTTAAATCAACCCATACTATTTTATAAACAGATAATTTAGGTAAATAATCGAAACGAATATATATATCATGATTATTATAATCAGATAAGAAAATAGACATTACTAATTCATGTCCTTTTTTCATTAAATGTTTATTAATAAATTCAAATATATTCTTTTCCTTCTTTTTCATTTACTCATACCTTCTCATATTCAATAGCTACGACTCCAAGTTCACTTTGTTCTTCCGCACTATAGAATCTTTCCATATCATTAATATATTCTTCTTTTGTTAAATCTGGTTTATGAATTCTTTTCATTTCATAATACTCTACTACTTCTAAAAAATTATTAAAATATTTTAAATCCTTTACAACAGCTTCTATTTTTTCATCTTCTAATGGTCTTTTTAAGAAGATTATTTTATCACCAATTTTAAGTTGTTGTCTCTTTTCATCATTTAATCTTATTTCTACATCCTTATCACCATTCTCAATTAGTTTAAAAATATCAGGATGTAAATGACAAATCATCTCCATAAAAACCTCCATAAACTTATTAACCATATTATCATAAAAAAGATATTTAAAAAATAAAAACTAAATTTCTTTGTTTTATGCCTAAAGATAAACATTGAAAGCATCGCACCAACCGCTCCACCTATAAAACCTAAAAAGAATAAAGTTAACTCACTAATTCTTCTTTTCTTGTTTATAGCTTTATATTTATCAACAGCATATATTATAAATGTAATTATATTAATTGTCAGTAAATACTTATAAATCATATAACCACCACCTTAATTATAACAAAAAAAGAGCTTTTACGCTCTCTTTCTTACGTTCTTTTTAAGATGTTTGCTCTTATATCCTAAAAATACTAATACTGAAGAAGAAATAATAACTACACTTATTAATATTGATAGTTTAATAAATAGTACAACATCAAACTTACTGTTATTATCTACACTAACACTAACTTGATTAGCAATAATACCATATTGACTTAAGTGTGATGTTTTAAATACTACATAACCATTTTCTATTTTTCCTTCAATATACTCTTCAATTTTTCCAGAATCATTAACATAGATTATCTGGTAATCTTTGTCACTTCTTGGTTGTTCATCTAATTTAATCTTAATGGTATATTTACCATCTTTCATTTCTACAACTTCAGTGCCATTATAAACACTTACATCATATAAACTAATTAAATCTTTTCCATCCTCTAATGATTCAGATAATTGCTGTGCTACAGGAGATGTTTTTAAATTCTCCTCTTTTAATTTATATTTTTTGTCTACTTTCTCATCTGTAATTAAAACCACATTATCTGTTTGTAACACATTCTCTTCTACTTTAGTTTCATTCTTCTTTTCTACTTTTTTCTCTTCTGATTTGTATTCAATAATACCAAATCCATCTACAACAGAAGTCTTCAACTTAGTAGATATTCTGTTAGCAAACCATAAATCAGTAATAGCTAAAGAAGACATTTTAGTATAATCTTCAACTTGTACTAATTCATAATCGCTTTCATTATACTCTAAAGGCAATTTATTTATTTTTACTAAATCATCATAATTTGCAACAAATTCTTCAAGCGTTCCCTCATATATTTTCTTATTATTATTAAGAATTGTTTTTCCGTTATAAACGAACTGATATACAGCTGCTCCATTTACAACTTTTTTAGCAAAAGAATTTTGTTTAAACTTTAATGATCCATTTCCAGTGATTTCTATCTTCACGTCACCAATATGTAATAAAGAAATATTATTTGTTCCTTTAATATCTAATGATAACTTTTCATCCCAATTAGTTAAATAATAGGCATTAAAATTATTTAAACTAACTGTATCTCCCGTACCACTGTAATAAATACTATCAGTTTCTTTACCAAAACTAGTACCTTTACAAATATAACTATCCTCATCTAAACTCGAGTTCAATTTAAATGATACCAATACCTTGCAATCACCAACTACTAAAGCTTTAGCATTAATAATACCTACAAGCATTAGTAATATAGCCATTACTAAATATCTTTTTTTCATAAAATTTCACTACTTTCTTTTCAGGGAAGCGATACTATCATAACATAATAAAAATAAAAAAAAAGAAAAATTATGTTGATATAACTTTTCTGTATAACTACAAAGAATTAGAAAAAGCTACCCTTAAAAGGTCTTCATCCTCCAATACTTCCGTATTAAAATGCTGTAATCTACTTTTCATTTTTGCTATTTCTAAAAGATTATCTTCGCTTGTTTCAAAAGCATATAACTTATCTCTAAAAGCAAAAAACTTTTCTCTAAACTGTTCAATATCATTACCATTAACCATCCCTGTAACATAATTACTAACAATATTGAATCTTAGAATTTCAATTATTTGAAATTCTTTTCTTAACATTTCTAAATCAATCATAGGAATTGTAGCACTCCTATCACTAAAGAAACAATAAGTAAAAATACAACTAATATTAAATCAAATAATCTTTCCGTAAATGATTTATCAAAATACACATTTTGATAATCATCCTTATCAACTCTTATTTGGACAACATCACCGATCTTAGGAATTCTTTTACTTATAAAACCCGGGAATAAAACTGAATACTCATGACCATCTATTGTATATTTATAACATGGTTGATAAAACTTCGAATTAGTATTATCACTTGATATTAAATCTGTTACTGTAGCATTTACTCTTAAACTATAATTTTCATCTAACATTTTCTTTCTTAAATAAGTAAATACTAAAGTAATTATCATTAATAAAAATACACTAGCTGCAATCATTAAAGTAAATGTTTGTTTTAAATCAAAATACTTAATAAAGTACAAGGTTCCACTAATAGCCAAACTAATTCCTAAACAAATAAAGATAAAACCACTAGCGCCTTTTTTAGGGATATTCATAAGTCCATATACGACTCCAATCAAAGAAATCGCATATAAAACAACTTTTACATTTTTTTGAAATACTAGAATTACTAATAATAAAACTACTATAACTCCAAATCCAATATTATTTAATAATTGTTCTTTTTTCATAATACCTCCTTATTATCTGGTACAGGATCATAACCAAACTTCCCAAAAGGATGACATCTAAGAATTCTTTTAATACCTAAGTAAGAACCCTTAAACGAACCATACCTTTCAACTGCTATTTTAGTATACTCCGAACACGTTGGAATAAACCTACACATCGAATGTGTATGCAATGGTGTTGCTTGGTATAAATCAATCATTTTTATAATAATCTTCTTCATTTATATCACAATTATATTTTACCACAATTACTTTATCTAGCGAAATAATATAGTTGAAATAACCAGCAGTATAAGAAAAAGTTTTAGTTATAACATTTAGTTATATCTAAAACTTTATTATCTTTTCCCAAGGTAAATCCTTTTTACCAAAATGACCATAATTAGTTGTTTTCTTATATATAGGTTTTCTTAAATCTAAATAATTAATAATTCCCTGTGGTGTTAAATCAAAAGTATTTAATACTTTAGTAGTTATTTCTTCTTCACTAATTGTATTCGTACCAAATGTATTAATATTAATTGATACTGGCTTTGCTATTCCAATAGCATAAGATAATTGTATCTCACACCTTTTTGCATAACCATTAGCAACAATATTCTTAGCAATATGTCTAGCCATATAAGAAGCAGATCTATCAACCTTTGTTGCATCTTTACCACTAAATGCTCCGCCCCCGTGCCTTGCATAACCTCCATAAGTATCAACAATTATCTTTCTCCCAGTTAAACCACTATCTCCTAAAGGTCCACCTATAACAAATCTTCCAGTTGGATTAATATAGATATTTGTTTTATTATCAATTAAACATTCTGGTATGACAAAATCAATAACTTTTGATTTTATTTCCTTTTTTAAATCTTCTAAGTCTTTAGAATCTTTATGTTGAACACTTATAACAATTGTTTCTATTCTTTTTACCCTATCATCATCATATTCTAAAGTTACTTGACTCTTACCATCTACACCAATATCCTCTATAATTCCTTCTTTTCTTACTTCTGTAAGTCTTTTAGTTAATTTATGAGCTAAGTATATTGCCATTGGCATATATTCTTCGTTATCACTGCAAGCATAGCCAAACATCATTCCTTGATCTCCTGCTCCACCAACCGTATCATTAGTACCTAAAGCTATATCTAATGATTGCTTACTTGTATTAACTATTACCTCACATTTTTGGTAATCAATATCAACATCACCAAAGTAACCAATATCTTTTATTGCCTTTCTAACAATACTCTCAATATCCACATTGCCATTAGATGTAATCTCGCCAGTAACAAAAACTTTATTTTTACCAGCAACTACCTCACATCCAACTCTAGAATTAGGATCTAATTCTAGATAAGCATCCAAAATACTATCTGAAATATAATCACATAGTTTATCTGGATGTCCTTCTGTTACACTCTCTGATGTAAACAATTTTTTCATTTTCTTTCCTCCTCTACCAATATATGTTTCAAGGAAATAAAAAACCTCTGTCTTTGACAGAGATTTAATTCTTTTTACTAATTATAATCATCAGCCAAAGTATAAAACTTTGTCGGTATTAGCACCTAACTTAAATAGGTTGCTGCGGAGTCATAAAGCCG
>JAEEGL013343313.1_pt1 | contig 16200 bp, 15 predicted proteins | sample 9134231 | NCBI WGS metagenome assembly JAEEGL01 (sample SAMN16246548, study PRJNA631951) | gut metagenome | biome: gut microbiome; feature: rumen; material: fiber-attached | host: Bos | place: Iran: Karaj | collected 2018-10
CGGCGGCCTAAGGTGGGGGAGATGATTGGGGTTAAGTCGTAACAAGGCATCCGTACCGGAAGGTGTGGATGGATTACCTCCTTTCTAGAGAAGGATAAGATGCGCCTGAATCAGCAATGATGCAGGTAGCTAGGTCGGTTGTAGTAGTAGATATAAGCTTGATCTATTACATTTCTAGCTTGCTAGATACAACAAAGCTATCAAGATACTGCGATGTTCTTGATTGCACGCTAAATTGTTAAATATCAAAAGAGCGCCCGAAAGGGCGTTTTTTGGTGTTCTGGTGTCGTTGTAAAAAATAATTAAACAGAGAAAATCCCCCGATTTTAGGGTCGGGGGATTAAGATTTGCGGTTGTCTTTTGCTACAGTCGGCCAAGTTCGCAACAGTAGCAGATGCCGTCTTGTTCATAATAGGTTATAGGGAAGACGAGATCGTCGACTGTGCGACCGCTGTCACGGGCAGCAATAGCGACTTCGTGTCCTACGATAAGTAAGGTGTTTGGTCTGGGGTCAGGTAGGTCCATAGTATAGTTATTGCGCGCTAGTATCGGCCGTTTAGATACCTTAAGGATAGGGACGTCGAAGATGATGTAGTTGGTTTTTGCGTGGTAGACATTCGTCCTAAATGAGGTAGTCTCGGTTTTCGCGATATACTCAGACCGCTGTACGGTCTGATAAGTAAAGTGATCGGTTGGTTCGCCGAAGGTGTGAGTGAGATACTGATCGCTACTAATGAGCGCAATTTTGCTATAGAGGTAGTTTATCAGGAAAGGCGTATTGGCGTTGAGTGATTTTTCCTCTGGCGCTTTTTCAGGCTCGCTGACGGCCTTTTCTGGTTCAGATGGGGGTTTTGGTGTCTCTTTAGGCTTAGGTGTCTCTAGGGCCTTTTTAACGGGCTTTGGCGCAGCTTTAATAACTGGCGGCAAAGGTGTTACTTCGGTTTGCTTCCAAGACATGGCAGGGAGGCTAGCCTGGGTGGGGTTTGCCGATTTCGTAACGGGGGTAGTGTACTTCTTGATGGTGTTCTGCGGAATTGGTGTTACCCTCGATGTTGATGACGATTTCTGCTTTGAAGCTTTCCCTTTGTCTTTTAGGGTAGAAAGGGGCTTTTGGGGCAGTTCGTTATCTTTGTCAGGCTCGAGTAACTCGGGGTGATTTAGATATCTTCGTGCCACTTCGACGGCGCTAGAATAAGACCCGAATTCATACGATAGGGAGTTGGCCTTAGGGGTTCTGGGATCGTCGTCAAATTCCTTGAAGCCCGGTTCGTGACCTAGTTCGATCCACAGCATACGGATGTAGCGTAGCTGTTTTTTGCGTGTTTCGCTCATAGACATAAAATCACCTCCTTTTTGGTGTTGTGGCAGAGCAAAATAGACAATCGCTGATAATGTGCATTAGGGCAGATTTGCAGTATCAGCTAACTGCCATCAAAATAGTATAAAAAAGCGCTTTTTGCAAGCAAAAGCGCGATTCTTAGAATAGGAATCAAAAAAGCTCCGAATTCAGTGCACCGTGACCAAAAGGTATGAATATTGTCACGCTTGAACCGGAGCTGTAAAAGTGTTTGTGTTTTTTGTTTTTGTAATAATTTTTGTTTTGGTTTGAAGAATAGTGCGGCTTTTGAAATCTGCGAATAATCTCAAAAGCTATTTTTAGTATAAGCGCCTTCGTGGGCTTTGTCAACACTTTTGTATAAAAATTTTATACAAAAAATAACAGGGGTAGAATTGGTGTTCGTTCAAAAATCTTGAAGTTTTTTTCATTTTTTCTAAAAAGCGTGATAGTAGCTTTTTGGGCCAAAAAGTGCTAAAATTGGCGCATGGAAAAACGCATTTTTGGTGCGACTGATGGAGTCCGTGGGAAGGTTGGCGAAGCGCCACTAAGGCCGCAAATTTTGACTGGCCTGGCACGCGCGATTTCAAAAAATACGTTCGCAAAGAAAGTCTTGATGGGTCGCGATACGCGCGCGAGTGGCGTATGGATGGCCGAGCAAATGATAGATGGATTAAAGGCGGAAGGTGCCGAGGTTGAGAACTTTGGCGTTTTGCCGACGCCGGCTGTACAGGTTATCATTAAGGACTCGGGTGAATATGATGCTGGTATCATGCTAACAGCTTCGCATAATCCGGCATCAGATAACGGTATTAAGGTATTTGGGGCAGATGGCGATAAGATTAGTGACGAACGGGAGCTTGCGGTCGAGGCGACATATTTTGAGATGGAGATTGATGATAACGAAGACGCTCCGTCGACGAAGTTTGTGAAGCAACACAGCGAAGCGGCCGAGAAGTATTACGAGCAGATTGTGGCGTCAAAGGTTGGCGACAAGGGCTTTGACGGTCAGAAAATTATTCTTGATTCGGCAAGTGGGGCTGGGTATGACTTTTCGCGTAAGGTGTTTGAAGAGTTTGAATTAGAGGTTGAACAGATTGATCCGGAACCAAATGGCGAAAATATCAACGATGGCTACGGCGCTCTGTATCCGGAGAAAATGGCCGAAGAGGCGCGTGAGCAAGGACTAATAGGAGTGGCGCTTGATGGTGATGCGGATAGGATTGTACTGGCTGATGAAGAGGGGCGTATCTGGGATGGCGATCGGATAACGGTTCTTCTTGCAGAATATCTTAAAGAACAGGGAGAGCTACCGGAAGATACGGTCGTATTAACTGAGTATAGTAATCTTGCAACGATTAAGTATCTCGAGAGTCGTGGCATTAAGGTTGCGAAAGTTGTAAATGGCGATCGCTATGTGACGCAGAAGTGCGTTGAGCTGGGTGCGGGGCTTGGCGGTGAATTGGCTGGCCATATCATATACTTACCTTGGCTTAGAGGATCAGATGGGACATTTATGACGCTGATGGTACTTCGGATAGTTCAAGAGAGTGGCAAGAGGCTAGCAGATATGTGGGCAGATTACGAGAATTTACCGTCAAAGCAATGGGGGATTAATGTACGCGAGAAGCGTGATTTGGCCAAGGTAGCAGGATTTAATGAAGCGGTATCAGAGGCGGAAAAGCGCTTTGATGGTAAAGGGCGCATATTTGTGCGCTATTCTGGTACAGAGAATAAGCTTAGGATTTTGGTTGAAGGTGAGGACGAGGCGCTAGTCGAAGAGATTGGCGGTAAACTTGCGACAATAATAGAGAAGGAGATTGGAAAATGATCGAAGTGGGCGCAGTAACAGAGTATGATGCGGAAGTTGCCTCGGCGATAGGGAAGTTGCGTCAGCAACTATCAGCAAGGCATGATGGCTCGGCGATTAGCCGCGAGACGATTGAGGAGTTGATTGAATCGCCTTATCACGATATCTTGATTGCGACTAACGATAATAAGGTAGTAGGCATGGCAATTGTGTCGATTGTAATGGCGACGCTTGATCGCAATGTATATATGGAAGATTTAGTAGTAGATAGTGAGTGTCGTGGTCAAGGGATTGGCGGAAAGCTGCTAGATGCCGTTAAAGAGTGGGGTAAGAGTCATGGCTGTCGTCGTCTTGAGTTTACCTCTTCAAGCCGCGACAAAAAAGAAGGCGCCCTTGAGTTTTATGAGGCGCACGGTGCTGAAGTTCGCGAAACAAACGCGTTTCGCGCTGAACTATCTTAGGGGAATTTGTCTGGCATTATGATATGGAAGATAAGATAAAATATCATAGTGTGTAGGTTAGCCATAAAGATAAGACCGGCAATACAAGCGACAAGCCCGAAAAGTTTAACGTGGTCATAACTGCTAACGCCGTTTGCCCAGGTGTCTGCGATTTGGCGGTGAAATTTGACGATAAGTGCCCCAGCCGCAGCGATAGCGATACCGCCGAAGAACCAAGGTAAACTAAATGTCCATTGCATAACTAGATTGTAGCACAAAAAGTGCTATTTATGGTAATGCTTTTGTTGTATAGTGGAGGTAAAGGAGGTGTATGAGTGTGGACACAAAAGTGGAGGCGCCTAGTCTAGAAGACGTGGTTGATAACGTGCCTAAAAAGGACAAAAAGAAGAAAAAATGGCCGATTATAGTATTAGCGATAGTGGCGACGGCTTTTCTTGCAGTAGCGGTAGTCTTGTTGCTGATGTTTATTAATAAACCGAAATTTGTGGTTAAGGTAAATGCTGGCGGTGGAAGAATTACGCGCGATGCGGTTGTGAAAGATGACAGATTGAAGGATTTGCCAGAGATAGAACCGCCCGCTGGGAAGACGCTTGTGACCTGGGTAACAGAGGAGCGTGAAGCGGTGCGCCCTGGACTACTGCTTACGGGTGATTTGACGCTCGATCCAGTCTTTGATGATATCGATAGAGAGACGGTGACATTGCACTTTGATTCGGGGACCGACGAGATAATCCCAGATGTTGTAATAAAAAAAGGAACAGAGGTAATTTTGCCGGTAAAACCGGAGCATAGTGAATGGGAGTTTTTGTATTGGGTTGATAAAGATGGCTTTATCGTACTAAAGAATCGGATTATTTGGGAGGACGCAACCTTCACGGCATACTGGCGCAAACCTGATCCGAGTCGCGAGGAAGTGACGATTAAATTCGAGACAAAAACAGATGAAAAGATTGATGATATTAGGCTCGTAAAGGGAAGTGACCTGATTTTCCCGACGCCAAAAACGGAGATAGACGATATGGTGTTCCGGGGGTGGCTTGACGAGAATGGTCAGTTGGTCACGAATGAGCAAAAGGCTGACCGCGATATGGTATTAACAGCAAACTGGCTACCGCCATATAGCTGTCCAGAGAATTGTACGCCGGATGGCGACGGAAGTACTTGTACCTCGGTAACGGTAGTGGAGCCATCGAGCCAGCTAATCTGCCAGGGGATGGAATGGAGAGGCTATTGTCTAGACTTTAGCCAGAAGGAAAGCGATATGATTCGCCAATGTGCGGCGATGGGGAATGATCTTTCGGATGAGGTGTGGTATCAGAATGCTAACCCAGATGGTAGCGGTTGGTGTGTGAAGAAGATGCCGCGCGTTCGTCAGTTTACTTGCCCAGAGGGCTATACTCGTGAGGGTGATAATTGTCGTCTTGAAGAAAAGAAGCAGTGTACAGAGAATTAGATCGGTAGATTTAGGGCTAGGTTCTCCTTTACAGAGAGACTGGCCCGGTTCTCAAGAGATTAAAACTAGTGCTTGCGCAACTAGGGATTATTTAGTAAAATAATTCTGGTAAGGGGATATAGCTCAGCTGGTTAGAGCGCGTCACTGATAATGACGAGGTCTGTGGTTCAAGTCCACATATCCCCACCATTTCGTGTTAGAATCCGCCATCTTGGCGGCTTTTCTTTTTTCGCTCGTCCATAAGACGCGCTCAAAAGAAGAATCCACCAACCTGACGGATTCTAGCTACGAAATGCGAGGCAAGAAGCGACTGAGCTAGAAAAAGTGTCCGATGTTCGATATAATAGTAGTTACGTGGGGTATGCGAAGGCTTCGGTCTTTGCTACTCCACCATTTTTTGTTGGCAATTACAGAGAGTTTATTATACTTGTGCTTCGGGTTCTGCTCGCGGTAGGATATGCTTTTGGCTAGTCATTAGTTATAATTAAAGGAGGTAGTTGTGCCAACGATAAGCATGTTCTTTGGTTTAATTGTTAGCTAATTGGGAATTATGTAAAAGTGGCGAAATACCATATAGTATTAAACCGTTGGAGTAATTATGAATGAGATTATTGATGGCGGGGAACAAAAATGGCAAGTAATTGGCGTGAGACCACTCGATGAATATAAACTAGAACTGGTTTTTGCGACCGGAGAGAAAAAGATATACGATGCGCGTGAACTGATTGAAAAGCCGATTTTTGCGAGTCTGAAGAATCCGAGCGTTTTTCGGCAGGCGCAGATTGTTGGTGATACGGTTGGTTGGCCTGGCGACATACAGGTCGCACCGGAAGAATTATACGAGCGTTCCAGATAGTGAACGTGTGAGAAGCGCGAGAAGGCCCGTCTGAGAGTTGAGACGGGTATTTTTGTATCTAAATTATTAAATAGGGCATAGCGATCGGACGTCTCATATATAGTGTTCGGTTATTATGACATATTTTTAAACAAAAACATATTGACAAGAAATAGTAATTATGCTAATATATAGCTTAAGCACCTAGAAAAGGGTGGCGTTATTATTTATTGGTGGGCAGAAATGGAGCTAGAAATGGCTGGAACTAAAACTGGTGGCGTCAAGGCTGCTAACACTAACAAGACAAAGTACGGTAAGGATTTCTACGCTGAAATCGGCCGCAAAGGTGGTAAGAATGGTCATACTGGCGGTTTCGCTGCTAACCCAGAGCTTGCAAAGATTGCTGGCGCAAAGGGTGGCCGCATCTCGAAACGCGGTAAAGCCAAAAAGAATGCTTAATAAGGAAGCCTAAAGGTCTCAACGAGGGGACATATTCTCCTCGTTGGGATTCCCCTTTGAGAGTGAAAATGAAGTCAGGCGCATGTCCTGACTTCATTTTTTGTCTATAAAATGTAGGCGTTACCAGGTAGCACTGCAGAGAGGGCAGTGATAGGCGCCGTGATTATCTTGGTAACCAGAGATATTGCAGTTTTTACAGAGAGAGGCGCTATGCAAATAGTCGCGATAGCTATCGAGGCGATCTTCTGCGAAATCTTCGTCGTACTTTATCTTATATTTTTGACAGAGGTCGCGAGCCTTTGCCCAGGCTTTTGCCTCTATCTCGAGGAGTTCAATATCGGTAGAGTAATCAGTCTCATTGATTAGGTAATGGCCGAGTTCGTGAAGGAGTAGTAGTTTTGCTTCGGCAGGGGAATAGGGGTGATTTTCGGCGTAGAAAAGATGATTTGGCGGAGTGAATTGGAAGCGGTCGCCGGGGGTGATTGCTAGCTCGGGATAGTCGCTAGTGAGCTTTTTGACAAGATTTTGCATAGATGTAGCAACCGTGAATTACAGAGAAAGAACCGTAGCGGGCCTTCGCAAGGCGAGGGACGCGGACGTTTTTAGGGAGTGCTTCGGCGAGGCGCTTTTTTAGCATGCGGCGATAGTGGGCTAGTTCGAGGCCAAGGGGTCCGCCAAAGATGATGCGATCGGGTTTGATAGTGGCGGTAAGGGGAGCGAGGCCGAGCAGAATACGCTCAGCAATGTCGGTCCAGGTTTCGCGGTCGGTGATTTCGCTAGCGAGCTTGCCATACTTCTGGTTAATTGCGCTAGCGGCGGCGAGGTCTTCCCACTCTGGGCGTTCACCATGATAGGTATAGTGTTCGTGGCCGGGTTCGAAATCTTGATATTTTTTGAGAATTTGGCCCTTTTCAACGACACCGCCACCGATACCGGTACTAAAAGTGAAGTATAGGTTGCGCATGGCGCTGTGGCCGGCCTCGGCGAGAGCGGCGAGATTGGCGTCGTTTTCGACGAAGACAGGTTTATCATAATCGGCGTTGAGTTTACTTGCGATATCGAAGTTTTTCCAGGGAAGATTGCCGAGCCAGAGTACGCGATTGTTCTTGACGACGCCCGGCATGGCGACGGCGATAGTGTCGATATTGTTCATGACGAAGTTGATGCGTATCTGGTCGGTCAGCTGTTCATAGAAGTGGTCCTGATCCTTGATGGTGGCAAATTTGATAGAATGCAAGATTTTACCTCTGTTATTAACGAGGGCGATGAGGGTTTTGGTCCCACCAATATCGATACAGAGATACATGTCTTTATTATATACCATTGGTATTTAAGATAAAGCCCTTGCAAAAAATGCTTATGTGTGGTATAATATGCATAAGTGTATTGTTAAGGAGTTATATTGAATGGAATACGCATATGAGAGCAAGTACAAGCGTTGGGCGTGGGGCGCACTGATTGGCCTAGTGGTCGTTATCATTGTTGCTGCTATCGTAATCGCTGCTAGCCTCTCTTCGCCGAAGCCAAAAGCTGAGGTAGCGACGGTCAATACCGGTGATACGAGCGAGGAAGAGCGTAAGGCCGAAGAGGAACGTCAGGCGGAAGAAGAGCGTAAGGCTGAGGAAGCTCGCCAGGCCGAAGAGGCCCGTAAGGCTGAGGGAGCTCGCCAAACTGAAGAAGCTCGTAGGGCCGAAGAGGCTCGTCAAGCTGAAGCAAATCGTCAGGCCGCCTCTGCTACCTCTATTCCAAAGACTGGCCCGGAAGATATGATTCTGCCAATCTTGGCGCTTGCGGTTAGCGGTTATCTTGTCGCCTACAATGTCGCGCTTGCGAAGAAAAACGCTTAAACTTTACAACAGATTAAAAATAGATTAAAATAGTGAGTAGTAGGGGCTGCTCACTATTTTTTCTGGCGTCAGGAAGGATAATGAGTAGTCCCAACGGAAGGAAATACAATCAATGGCTACAAAAGCTAATTTAACGATGGATGAGCTCCTCGCGAATGAGGATAGCAAAGCTATCGTACTCGGCGATACGATCGAGGGTACCGTATTGTCGGTTAAGAAGCACGAGATTCTTATCGATCTCGGTGCGCGCGGTGTTGGTCTTGTACCACGTCGTGAGGTTGCTTTCGGGCGTCAGCTCAAAGAAGGCGACGAGGTATCTGCATCTGTTGTGGATACAGAAATGGAAGATGGCATGGTTCTCTTGTCACTTCGCAAAGCCGTTAAAGAGAAGGGTTGGGATGAAATCTCAGCTAAGCTCGATGCGGGTGAAATCATCGAGGTTCAACCGTTCGATGCAAACCGTGGTGGTTTGCTTGTCGAATACGAAGGCATTCGTGGTTTCTTGCCAGTTTCGCAGCTTTCGGCAGAACACTATCCACGTGTTGGCAGCTCGGATAAGGACGAAATCCTCCAGCGCCTTAACAGTCTCGTTGGTAAGACGATTCGCGTTCGCATTCTTGATGCTGATCGCAAGACAAATAAGCTCATTCTCTCTGAGAAGGAAGCTATCAAAGACGGTCTCGCAGAGCGCTTCTCGAAGCTCGCTGTCGGTGACGTCGTAAAGGGTGTTGTGACCGGCGTGGTCGACTTCGGTATCTTTGTTAATGTTGATGGTATCGAGGGTTTGGTGCACATTTCTGAGATCTCTTGGGAACGTGTTAATAACCCATCTGATTACGTCAAGGTTGGTGAGACGGTCGAAGCGAAGATTATCGCTATCGATAAGGATCGCCTCAGCCTAAGTATGAAGCAACTCCAAGAGGACCCATGGCTCTCTGAGATTGCTAACTTCAGCAAGGGCGATAAGGTCGAAGGTACGATTACTCGTATCACTCCATTTGGTGCATTCGTTCAGATTTCACCAGCAGTCGAAGCTCTCGTTCATGTATCTGAGCTCGGCGAAGGTAGCGATGTCGACCCAGAGAAAATCTTCACGCTTAATGAGCGCAAAGAATTCAAGGTTCTCGACATTGATAAGGAAGGTCGTAAGATCTCTCTTAGCTTTACCGAAAAGAAAGCAAAGAAATAATCCTTTGCTAAGAAAAATCCATCTCTTTGAGGTGGATTTTTTGTGGCGAGAATGCATAATGGCGTGATTGCGGCAAGGAAAACGGATGGGTGGTTTTTTCTAGTTTTTTATGTTAAAATTAGGGTAGTACTTGTGGGTGGGATTTTTTAATTATTACTTTTAAACGAAAGGAGCTAGAAAAATGGAAGAGAAAGTAATACAAGTTTCTGGCTCGATTACAGTTGACGAGCTAGCGAGCGCACTAGGTGTGTCGGTGACGCATCTTATTGGCGAGCTATTTAAGAATGGCATTATGGCGACGATTAATCAGCGCCTTGACGTTGAAACGGCGCAGATTATGACCGAAGAGCTTGGTTTTACGAATGTACGTTTTGAGCGCAAGGAGAATTCAGCGAAGTTGCCTGGGGTGAAGCGTGAGCTCAGCAAAGATGCGAAATTGCGCCCACCAGTAGTAGCGGTGATGGGTCACGTTGACCATGGTAAAACTACGCTTCTCGATACGCTTCTTAAGAAGAAGACAGTTGAAGATGAGGCGGGTGGTATTACGCAGCATATTAGCGCTTATCAGATGGAATATAAGGACCGTAAGATTACCTTCCTTGATACGCCAGGACACGAGGCTTTTGCGGCGATTCGTCAGCATGGCGCAATGTTAACGGATATTGTAGTGATTGTTGTAGCGGCAGATGATGGAGTAAAGCCACAGACGGCCGAAGCGATTAAGTTCGCTGAGGCGGCAAATGCGAAGATTATCGTTGCTATCAATAAGATTGATAAAGAAGGCGCGAACATCGACCGTACCAAGGCGCAGCTCGCGACGGATTTCAGTCTTAATCCAGAGGAATGGGGTGGCGACACGATTATGGTGCCGATTTCAGCAAAGACTGGCCAAAATCTCGAACAGCTTCTCGATATGATCCTCCTTACGGCAGATATCGATGAACTTAAGGCGGATGAGAATATTCCGGCTGAGGGTCTCGTTATCGAAAGCCACATGGAAGTAGGTAAGGGATCGGTCGTGAATCTCTTGGTGACCGGTGGCGAGCTTAAGGTTGGCGAATTCATCGTGGCGGGTAAGACTTATGCCAAGATTCGTACGATGCTTGACTGGAAAGGTAAACCGAAGGGTAAGGCGACGCCGTCGACCCCTGTTGTGATTACTGGCTTCAAGGAGCTTCCGGACTTCGGTGACAAGTTTGAAGAGGTTGAGGACGAGAAGACTGCTCGTCGTATGGCCCTCCTCAACGCGCAGGCAGAGGCGAACGAGTCGGCGAATGCGAATGTCACCTCGACAGACCTTCTACGTATGATGAATACGGCCGATAACACAAAGACTTTCAATGTAATCGTAAAGGGCGATGTGGCCGGTTCAGTAACGTCGGTAGTAGATTCTTTGCGCATGATAGATACGCAAGGGGAGATTACGCTAAATATTGTTTCGACTGGCGTAGGTGCAATTACTGAGAACGACATCTATATGGCATCAGGTGGCAAGACGGTTATTTACGGTTTCAATATTACAGTACCGAATGCGATTGCTAAGATGGCAGAGCGTAATGGTGTTCCGGTAAGGGTTTATCGAGTAATCTATGAACTTCTTGATGATGCGAAACATGAGATGGAAGAGATGCTTGATGCCGAGATGATTGAAACTGATATGGGCGAACTTGAAGTGAAGGGCGTATTCCGTACCGAGAAGACAGAGATTATTGCCGGCGGTATGGTTAAGAGTGGCCGTGTGGCTCCAGGAATGCTTGGTAAGGCTTATCGCAAGAAAGAGTTGCTTGGCGAAGTTGAAGTAAAGAATGTTCAAGAGGGTAAAGTTGACGTTCCGTCGCTTGCTGAGGGCGAGCTTGGCGGTATGTCGCTAAAGACCACGAAGAAGATTCAGCTTGAGATTGGCGATACGATCAAATTCTTTGTACGCGAGTACAAGAAAAAGAAAATCGCCTAATACTTGAAAAAGCATAGCCTTTTTGTGTTACAATGGGGGAAATAGGAGAAAATGCTATGCAGAAAATTGACGAATCATTCCTCGAGAGCATTGGGATAACGGGGATATCTGATACGCAAAAGGAGGCTTTTTTGCAGTATGCGCAAGATCAGCTAGAAATACGTATCGGCGAAAAGATGAGTGAAGGCTTGTCGGATGAGCAACTCGATGAGTTTGAGAAAATCATCGACAACGATCCGGAGACGATTAATCGCTGGATGAGTAATTATCAGAACTTCAAAGAGGACGAGATCTATAAGAAACTTGAGCAGACACTTGGTGGCGGCGAAGAGGAGCTAAAGAGCGATTACGTAACGGCAAAGTGGCTTGATCAGAATTGCCCACAGTATCAACAGATTATTACTGAATCGATTGATGCGATTCGTGGCGAAATTACGGCCAACAAAGATCAATTACTCGCTAGCATGCAATAAGTCTTATAAAAATAACCCCTTTAATCGGGGTTATTTTTTGTGTCCGTTAAGGAAGCTTTTTGCATCCATTTCTTTGGAGTTTTCGGGAATAAGGCGGTCAATGACGAGATATTTGCCGTCGGCGCATTTTTGGTCGAGATCAGTAATAGGGGAGTCGGCGACGTGAGCTGCAGTAACAACGCAAGATATATCGAGAAGAGTAAGCTTGGATTTTGGAAAACCGGCATAGGCGCGAACCTCGTTTGAGACGTTTTTAGCCGTTTTGAGGGCCGGTTGGAGACTAGACAGGTCTTTTGTCAGTTGAGCCGTGAAAGACGCTTGTGCTTCGTCCTGTGCAGTCTCAGGGGCGTTTTTTGCTACGACTCCAGGCAAAACTTGGAGCAAATCGTTGGCGCCAGCTTCAGCAAGCTTCTCGTAGAGGCTCTGCTTAGTGTCGGTTGTTTCAATTGTGATAGTCGACTGAGCGAGGATTGGGCCAGCATCCATTTCGTGGGCGAGGCGCATAACAGATACGCCCGTTTCTTTATCGCCGTTTAGTAGCGCAGTTTCGATAGGGGTGGTGCCGCGATATTTGGGTAGAAGCGACGGATGAATATTGATAATCCCGCAGGAGAAAGCGGCAATGATGTCGTCTGGGATAATCTTGCCAAAGGAAGCCAGTACGGCTACAGGGGTATCGTATTGATGAATTATCTCGAGGATTTCGGCGTTTTTCTTACTGAAAAAGACGGGGATATTAGCGGCTTTAGCGGCGCGTTCGATCGCATACGGCTTACGGTGATTGGGGTTAGTCAAGATGACGGCGGCAATTTCGAATCGGTCGGAGTTTTTGAGCGCGTCAAAGATGATAGTCTTAGGCTTAATACCTTGAGCGAGCTGCTCGTTGCCGAAGAAGATGACTTTAGTCTTCGTCATCTGGGTATAGTTCCTTGTTGCCTTTAATCTCGGTGTCGTAATCTACAGGGACGAGATCGCCTTTTTTATCGAGACGATAGAAGGCATCTTTGACGCCCTTGATATGATCGATGAAGAGGATGCCATTCAAGTGGTCAATTTCATGAAGAAGAGTACGAGCGAGGAAACCCTCGGCTTTGATGCGGACATCTTGGCCATCAATGGTTTGTGCTTTGATGCGAGCCTTTGATGGGCGTGGAACTTTGCCATAGACGGTCGGAACAGAGAGGCAGCCTTCATAATCGGTTTCGATTTTGCCTTCGGTTTTAATTACCTCTGGATTTAGGAGTGGTACGAAATTGGCATTTTCTTTATTATCCATATCGTCGCGCACGACAATGATGCGGCGGTCGTAGCCGAGCTGCGGGGCGGCAAGAGCGGCACTGATTTCGAATTTATGATCCTTTTCCCAGTCGAGACAGTTTTGAATCATACTCTTAATAATGTCATGTACTTCATCGTCGACATGATTAACTTTTTTGCACTTCTCGCGCAAACGTGGGTCAGGGGTAGTAATAATATTCATAACTTCCGCTATCTTAACATAAACTCGATAGAATTGCGAGCATAAGCGCTAGAGTAAAGTATATGGGTCGAAGTCGTAATGAAGGTAAGAATTTTTGTCGATTTGATCAAAAATCATGATAAGATCGCGGCGAGATTTGGCCTTGATAACGATTTGCCAAGTGTAACTATTGCGGCTTCGTTCGTGGAATGCGGGCATAGGTGGAGTAACGTAGATTTGAGAGAGGTTATCATTTTTAATGATTTGACTAATTTTTTTGAACAGCTTTTGGGCATTGGTGACGGTGGCTTTTTCGGTTTTGTAAGTCAAAGAAAGTTTGAGCAAAAAAGTGAAAGGCGGAAGTTTGGCGAGGTGGCGTTTCTCGAGCAAATAGTCATAAAAACTGAGGTAATCACCGGTGGTGGCGTACTGGATAATTTTTTGTTCAGGCTGGAATGTTTGGATGAAGATGCGGCTATTTTGGTGTCCGCGGTTGGCGCGGCCGATGACCTGAGTGAGTAATTCGTAAGTACGTTCTTCGGACGAAAAGTCAGGGAGGTTTAGGCCGGCGTCAGCCTGAATAACGCCTAGGGTGCTAAGTTTTGGAAAATCGAAGCCTTTAGCGAGCATTTGAGTGCCGATGATAATGTTGTATTCGCCGGCTTTGACTTCAGAATAAACCTTATTTAATTGTTCATCGTTTGCAGTATCAGCATCGAAACGGCCGATTTTGGCGGTTGGGAATAGATTAGTGAGCTCCTCCTCGATAAGTTTAGTGCCGAAACCTTTATGATGAATACTAGCATTGTGACAATCTGGACAAGAAGTAGGGACGGAGAAATTCCTACCACATGTGTGGCAAGTTAGCCGGGATTTGTCAGAGTGCAAGATGAGTGGCAGGAGACAATGTGGACAGAGAGCGGGCCAGCCGCACTGGTCGCAGATGGTGAGAGGGGCGGTGCCGCGGCGGTTATGGAAGATGAGGCTTTGTTCGTCATGATCAAGCGATTGCTGAATTGATGTGATTAGCTGGTCACTAATGATGCGGTTACGGGTGAAATTGGCGCGATTTTTGAAATCGATAACTTTAATCGTGGCGGTTTTGTCGCTTTTTATGGCTAGTTCCTTGAGTTCGATGATGGCGTTGTGCTGTTTGCAGACGTAATAGTCTGAGACGAGAGGGGTGGCGGTACCGAGAATGGTGTGTCCCATCTGGCTGGCGAGGCGGAGCGCAGAGTATTTTGGATTTTGATCTTGATGATAAGCCGGTTCGTGAGCCTCGTCGATAATGATTAGTCCGAGATTTTTGACAGGAGCGAACAGGGCACTACGGGGGCCGATGACGATTTGTGGTTCGGCGCTTCTTAAGGCTTGCTCCCAGAGTTGATGGTGAACGGATTCAGTGAGTTCGGAGTGGAGCAAAATGACATTTTCGAAGTGAGTGCGGATGTTTTGGACGAGTTGAGAGGTAAGAGCGATTTCTGGCACAAGCAGAATAACGGACTGGTTTTGTTCAAGTTGTTGGCGTGCAAGTTCGATATAGATGTTGGTTTTGCCGGAACCGGTCACGCCGTGGAGCAAAATAGTGTTAGCTTTGCTACTATTAATCTGTTTGATAGCACGTTGTTGGTCGGTATTCAGGGGGTTTTCATCTGTTGATGTTTGGTGGGCTGATTGGCTAGCGGTGGCGCGGCGTTTTTTAGTGATGCCACGTGGCAGGGCGGCCTGGACAACGCTAGAGAGCGGACAACGGTAGTAGTCGGCGAGCCAGAGAATAGCTTTTATTAGATGCTTTGGTAGTGGTTCGTCATAGAGAACTTTCATGATGGCTTTGGTAGTGAAATCTGGTTGATTGACTGTCTTTATGATGATGCCAATGGTAGTCTGTTTGCCGAGAGGTATCTCGACAATTTGACCTGCTTTGAGTTTAGTATCTGATTCATAGGTAAGGAGACCTTCGTTCTGGTGAAAGGCTTTGGCGGGAGCAATCAGATAGTAATACATGGTTTTATTATACGCTATATCTATTAGCGAGTCGCGATGCGAAAAATGTAGACAAATTTGCCAAAAATCGTGTATCATAGAATTAACATAAGTAGTGTGGAGTGAGGTAAATGAAAAAGAGTGATAAGGGTAGCTCTAAGAAGAAGCGTACGGTTTTGGCGGTTTCGGCCGTCGGCGTTTTAGCTCTGATTGGTGGCGTAATTGCCTATAACCATGATTCGGCTTTTTTCCGTAATCTGTTTCATATTGGCGGATTTCCGGGTTCTGAGGAATTTACGGAGTATTTCGAATCGCCAGATAAATGGTCTTGCCAGGAGGTGACTCCGAAGACGGTTCAGTATACGAACCATACTGGCACAAAGCGAGTTGTGCGGGCGAAATATGAAGAATATTGGAAAGAATCAGGTAGCACGAGCACTACACATGATACTGAACTTCCACTAGAGCAAAATGGTCGCAAAATGGCGATTGTAAATGTTGATAGCGAAGGTGACTGGGAATTAAATGATGAGGACGGTTGGTATTATTATAAATACTACGTAAATGACAATGACCAGACGACTGGCTTTATGGATTCCGTGAAGTTCAACTGTGATTTTGCCGAGGCGGAACAGTACACCTGTACAGATACAGCACAAGGTAAGTCCTGCGAGTCGACGCTCAGCGATTATCATGGGGCAAAATTCCATGTTTTTGTTACGATTCAGACTGAAGAGGCGAATAATAACAGCTGGCCGGTTACTCCAGAGGGTGACGATACTCGAAAAGATGATTTGCAAGAGATAATTGCCGATGAAGGCGAGGTAGCGCCGCCAAGTCCGAATCCGATTGACTATACGCGAGAAGCGGTCGATCCTGGCGATGATGAAACGGTCGATCCGAATGGCAATGGTGTTTGCACAATCGAGGGGGAAGATGGC
>JAEEGL016314629.1_pt1 | contig 16200 bp, 15 predicted proteins | sample 9134231 | NCBI WGS metagenome assembly JAEEGL01 (sample SAMN16246548, study PRJNA631951) | gut metagenome | biome: gut microbiome; feature: rumen; material: fiber-attached | host: Bos | place: Iran: Karaj | collected 2018-10
GAGTATAAATACACGGTAATACTCACCGAGACCTACGGCTACACAAGCGCAAACGGCGAAACACCCGTTCTCACCGTAGAGCCCGTAACACCTGCAACACAGCCCGAAGAAAACAATGACAATCAGGGCGACAACAACAAGCCGGGTGAAAACGAAAACAACGACGAACAGCCCGAAGAAGAAAACCTCACCTTCTTCCAGAAGATAATCCGATTCTTAAAAGGTTTGTTCGACAGCATTATGAAATTATTCGGAAAGGCGGGAATCTGAAATGGCTAAACTTAAATACACAAAACCTGCATTTGCGATTCACCAGATTCCGCTTGTTCAGGGCGCTGGAACCGGATGCTTTTACAACGCAACCAGCGGCGAAAACAACTGCACGGTATTGGACCCTGACCTTGGTTTTACTATATTCACAGAAGCTAACAATTCTTGCTATTATAAAGGCAACCCCGAAGATTTCTGCTACACCGTTCCCCTCGCAGACCAGAATATCTATATGTCATAAAAACATAATAAATAGAAAGAATCAGCTCCGTGAGGGGCTGATTCTTTTTTATATAAACTATCTGTTTTTTCTCTTTTCTTCAATCATATTGCGGATTCTTTTCGCCGCCCCGGCGGCTCTTTCGTAGTATTCATCGGGCGAAAAATCTTCATACTCGCCGCTCGTGTGCCGCATAAGCTCAAGCATCACGGTGCCTTCAAATCCGCTGTCGGCAATAAATGAAGAAATCTTGTCAAAATCAAGACCGGCATCGAACGGAATCATATGTCTGTCACCGTTGTGAACGCCGAAATTGTCGTGAATATGCAGTGCCGCAAGTCTTGAACCGAAAAGCGGCATATATTCGCGCCCGTAAGCAAAGCACGCCTCGTGACCTGCATCCCAGCAGAATCCCGCACTCGGGAACTCCTCCATTGCAAACGCTATGTTGGCGAGCTTGCGCTGGTTTTCAAATGCTATCTGCACGCCCTTGCTGTCGGCGTAATCAACAAGCTCCTTAAAATGTCTGTAGCCCGCATCGCTGATTCTCGGCGCATTGTCGCCTGATGAGAGATGCACAACATCAACGGGAATACTGTTTCTCGCACAAGCGTCAACACTGTCTTTGAGCATCCTGAGCGCATCGTCGCCGTCGGAATTATCTGACCAGATGCGGTTTATGCCTCTGAACGGAGCGTGGCAGGTGTCGGGCGTAATGCCCTGACTGCGCACATCATGTGTGATTTCATCAAGCTTCGGGTTATCGGACATTGCAAATGTTGCCTCAAAACCGTATTTTTTCAAAAATGATATCTGCTCTTTTATGTTCAGCTCGCCGTCACCGTAGGCGTCCCAGCTTATGCCGATTTTCATTTAAACACCTTCTTTTCGGGTATAGGTTTCATTTAATCCGAATAAACAATAACATAAAAAAACAGGGCAGTCAAAAAATTTTTTTGAGATTTCTGCAATAATCCGCCTTCCCCGTGCGTTTTATTAATGAAAACAGTCTGAAAGGAGACTTTAAAATGAAAACAAAAAAAATGTTCTGTATTATTTTCGCAATTCTTATTGTTGCATTTTCCCTTTGTTCCTGCGGAGCAAGAATGACAAAAGAAGCAATGGCGCAGAATGCCGTTTATGATATGTCAGACGGCAAGGCGGCGTATGTGGATGTTCCGGAACGCGGAGGTTACGGCTTTTCAAATGAGGAGGCCGCCTATGATTCCGGAGAGAGCAATGAAAAAAACGTTCCGTCAGAAACAAAAAGCGATTACAACGCAATAGCAGATGCCTCCTCGCGCAAGCTTATCAGGGACGCCTCCCTCGATGTTGAAACAGATAAGTATGATGAATTTATTTCAGGTCTCAACAAAGCAATAGCTCAGGCGGGCGGTTATATTCAGTCTGCCTCCGAGTCGGGCAACACCTACAACTACTCAAGCTCCCGTTATCAGCAGATGGAAATCCGCATTCCGGCTGAAAAACTCGACAGCTTCCTCGGCAGCGTTTCCTCTCTTGCAACGGTTACCTCAAAACAGATATCCGTCAAAGAAATAACCGGGCAGTATATCAGCACTCAGAGCAGAATAAAAGCCCTTGAAGCGGAATACAGCGCCCTTCTCAAAATTCTTGAAAAAGCCGAAAAGGTTGAAGATCTTATCACGATTCAGGACAGATTGACGTCCGTCAACGCCGATCTTGAAAGCAACAAGGCAAAGCTAAAAACATACGACGAACAGATTGCCTATTCAACTGTTACAATGAGCATCGATGAGGTTGAGAGAGTAACCTCCGCGGCGGAGAAAGAATCCTTCGGTCAGGAAATCAGAAGCCGCCTGTCAGACAATCTTTATAACATTTCGCAGGGCGCACGCTCTTTTGCCGTCTGGTTCTTAAGCTCACTGCCTTACATCCTCATTTTCGCCGTTATTGCCGTTATAGCGTCAGTTGTTGTCAGACACATTGTCAAACGCAAAAAAGCAAAACGCGAAAAAGCCGAAAAACAGGCAAATACACAAAGCGAAACAAAGTAATTTCAGACGGTTGAGAACGGCGGCGCAATGTGATATTATAAATATGTATCTTATTATAGCCGGAGGTCAGTTCAATGAGCGAAAAGCTGTCGGGCAGAGATGCCTTCAACTACGCCTTTGAAAACTATACCGATACGGTTTACCGCGTTGCCGTTCACAACACACCCGGGGTTGCAGATGCCGAAGACATCTCGCAGGAGGTTTTTGTAAAACTGCTTGAAAAAACAAGAACCTTCAAAAGCCCGGAGCATCTTAAGGCGTGGCTCATACGCGTTACCGTCAATCTCTGTCATTCCCTTTACCGTTCATCAAAACGGCAGACGGAACTCGACGGCAATATTCCTGCGCCCGAAGGCGAAGACTTAAAGGTCATAGATTATGTAAAAGCCCTGCCCGAAAACTACCGCAATGCAATTTATCTGCATTATTATGAGGGCTATTCCGCATCGGAGATTGCCGGTATTCTCGGCTCAAAGCAGAATACGGTTCTCTCGTGGCTCAGGCGGGGCAGGGAGATGCTGAAAGAACAGATAGGGGGATTTGACGATGAATAACAAAGAAAAATACATTGCAGAAGTCGATTCCCTCAAGGCGGGCAGCCGGCTCAGGAACGCCATTGCCGAAAAAGCCGATATAAAACCGAAAAAGAACTATTATAAAATGATTATTCCCTTTGCCGCCTGCATAGTGATTGCCGTTCTTATCTCACTTCCCGGCTTCGTTTTCAGGGCGGGCAGGGCAAAATCCGCAGCCGATGAGGTCGCCTACGAGAATGCCGCCGTTGTTGATGAAGAGGCCGGCTTTGCCGATGCAAAGTCGGAATATAACTATGTTGATTCTGTCAATAAAGGTTCTTCAGACCCCGGCTTTTCAGTTTTAATCACCTGCGGCAAAAAAATTCTGTTTTTTGATGGCTTCAGGGCAACGGATATCATAAACGCCCTGAATAATGCCGTCAGAACCGGTGAACCCTTTGAAAATAAGGGAGAAAAAGAAATAACCGTTGAGATTGTCAGCACCAAAGACAACAGCAGTGTTGTGTATTCATATTACAGAGAGTCCGGTGTGATTATCCGCAATAATACAGTTTATATTCTCAATGAGAATGATAAAAACTTCCTTGAAGGAATTATACCCGAAACATTTACCGACTGATTTGATAGGAAAATATTAAAATAACATTAATTTTTGAAATTTATGTTTACAAATTCACTCCTTTTTGTTATAGTATCAAAGATATTGTTATGAAAAGGAGTGCTGTTTTTATGCCATTTTCAGATCTCGGCGTTCTCCTCGGTGAGGTTTCACGTCAGCAGATTATCCACACCACAAAGAACCCCCTCAAAGCGCAGAACAACGTCCTCAAAAAGATAGTCAGAAGGAACAAAAACTGCGAGCTCGGCCGCAAACTCAATTTAAAAGACGTTCATTCAATTAAGGATTATCAGGACATAGTTCCTCTTTCAACATACGCCGATTACGAGCCCTATGTTGACCGTATGATGAACAACGGCGAAAAAAGACTTATGTTCAACGGCATAAACGTCCGCTACGCCTCTTCATCCGGCTCGGTAGGCAAGCCGAAGATGCTCCCCAAGAGCATTAACGACCTTTGGAAAATGCAGTGCATCGGCTTCTCCGTTTCGGTAACAACCGCTTACCACCACCTCAAAAACAAGGGCGTCCGCCTCAAGAATCAGCTCGGCCCCCTTGCTCTCAACCTCTCTGGTCACAAAACTCCCGACGGCAAAATGAGCAACGGCGCAGCGCAGATTCCTCTTCGCGCGTTAAAGCCCATCCTTCCCTTCTTCTGCACTTCTCCTCTTCCGCTTCTCTTCCCCAATCTTGAAGATAAATTCGACACATCCTACCTTCACCTGCGTTTCTGCCTTGAAAACAAGAAGGTAACCTATCTCGGCTCTCTCGTTGTCACTCTTCTTACCCAGATGTTCGATTATCTTGAAGAGAACTGGGAGATGCTCTGCGACGATATCGAAAAGGGCATTATCAACCCGAATATCGACTGTCCGGATTATTTCCGCAAAAAATATGAAAAGAAATTCAAGCCCAACCCCGAAAGAGCGGCAGAACTCCGCAAAGAGTTTGAAAAGGGATTTGATGAGCCCATCGCTCCCCGTATCTGGCCGAATCTCCAGTGGGCATACGGCATGATGAGCTCAAACCTCGCGGTTTACGCTGAAAAACTCCGCAAGGTTATCGGTCCCGATGTCGGCATTCACATCATGGGCTACGCAGCAGCCGAAGGTTATTTTGCAACTCCCATGGAGCTTGACGCAAAAGACTATGTTGCCATTCCCTACACCGTTTTCTTCGAGTTCCTTCCCATTGATGAGGATGAAGAAAAGGCGGATGACACCGTCAGACCTCTCCTTCTCAACGAGCTTGAAGTCGGCAAGATGTATGAAATAATAGTCACCAACTTCTCCGGTCTTTACAGATACAGAATCGAAGACGTCATCAAAGTCACCGGTATGTATAACAACACTCCGAGAATTGAGCTCTGCTACAGACAGAACCTTTCAATGAATGTTGCCAACGAAAAAACAACAACCGATATGACCGATGCCGCCGTTGAGCGCATAGTCGGCGAAGTCGGAGTTGAATACCAGGGCTTCAGCTTCTATCCCGATTTCACAACCAAGCCTCCGAGATACACTCTCCTCATAGAGCTCAAGGGCGAAACAAACGAAGAAACCCGTCAGGGTCTCATCGAAGCTCTCGACCGCGCAATGGATGACATCAACGAGAAATGGTATAAATACCGTCGCTGGGGCATGCTCGGCACACCCGAGGTTCTTTTCCTCAAAGAAAAGACTTATACCGATTACAACAAATACCTCGCCGACAAGGGCGTTGTTCTCAACCAGATTAAGCCCGTAACCGTCATCAACAATGAGGAGAGAGAAAAGTTCTTCTTCTCGCACGTTGCTACAGACGCTCCCGTAGTCAAAGAGGTTCTTGCAAAGTTTGAGGATAAAGAATAAACCCTCATATAAGCGTTTTTGCTATTGACAAAAGTTTTTTATGTGATATACTAATTACCGACCGCAAAGGTAGGTAAATAAATCACCACCGCATCTGCGGTGGTGATTTTGTCTTATTAAGGTTAAATTCACTTTATATATAAGGAGTTATTATGATTTACGCAGACAATGCATCAACCACAAAAATGAGCAAAACGGCAATAAACGCCATGCTTCCGTATTTTGACAATATCTACGGCAATCCCTCAAGTCTTTACGCCTTCGGTCAGGAGGCAAAAGAGGCGCTTGAAAGCTGCAGGGCAAGGGTGGCCGCCTGTCTCAACTGCGAGCCCCGTGAAATCACCTTCACGTCAGGCGGCAGCGAAGCGGACAATCAGGCGATTATTTCCGCCGCAAGGGCAGGGGCAAAAAAAGGCAAAAAGCACATCATTTCAACCGCCTTCGAGCACCACGCTGTTCTTCATACCTTAAAAGCGCTCGAAAAAGAGGGCTTTGAAATAACCATTCTCGACGTTCACTCAACAGGTCTTGTCACCCCCGAACAAGTCAGCGAGGCAATCAGAGAAGACACCTGCCTTGTTACAATTATGTTCGCAAACAATGAGATAGGCACAATCGAGCCGATAAAAGAAATCGGCGAGGTCTGCAGAGAAAAGAAGGTTCTTTTCCACACAGACGCCGTCCAGGCAGTCGGTCACGTCAGAGTCGATGTCAAAGAGCAGAATATCGATATGCTCTCAATTTCCGCACACAAATTCCACGGTCCCAAAGGCGTCGGCGTTCTCTATGCAAAAAAAGGCATCGTCCTCACGTCCGTCATCAACGGCGGCGCACAGGAGAGAGGCAAAAGAGCAGGCACCGAGAATATAGCCGGCATAGCGGGTATGACCGCCGCCCTTGAGGAAGCGTGCAAAAATATTGATGAGAATGCCGCAAAAACCGTTCCCCTTCGCGACAGACTCATTGAAGGGCTCAGTAAAATTCCTTACGGCGAGCTCAACGGCACTGCTCAGCAGCGTCTGCCCGGCAATGTCAACTTCTGCTTTGAGGGCATTGAAGGCGAGTCCCTTCTTCTCCTTCTTGATGACAAAGGCGTCTGCGCTTCGTCCGGCTCCGCCTGCACGTCCGGCTCGCTCGACCCAAGCCATGTTCTGCTTGCAATCGGCAGACCCCACGAGGTCGCCCACGGCTCTTTAAGACTTACCATAAATGAAGAATTTACCGAAAAAGATATTGATTATATTATCGAAGCGGTTACCGATGTCGTAACATATCTCAGAAATATGTCGCCCTTCTGGCGCGACCTTGTCAACGGTAAACGCCCTCACGTTTTTGCAAAGTGAAAGGAGAATAAAAATGGCACTTTACAGCGAAAAAGTTATGGATCATTTCCGCAATCCCCGCAATGTCGGAGTTATTGAAAATGCGGACGGCGTAGGCGAAGTGGGCAACCCCGTCTGCGGCGATATTATGAAGATTTATCTCAAAATCGACAACGATGTTGTCACCGATGTAAAATTCGAAACCTTCGGCTGCGGCAGCGCAATTGCCTCGAGCTCAATGGCTACCGAGCTCATTAAAGGCAAGCCCGTCTCCGAGGTTCTTCAGCTTACAAACAAAGCTGTTGTCGAGGCGCTTGACGGTCTGCCCGCACACAAGCTTCACTGCTCCGTGCTTGCAGAGGAGGCAATCAAAAAAGCCCTCAAGGATTACTATGACAAAAACGGAATAGAATATGACAAATCCCTGTTCCCGGACTGCGACAGCTGCGCACACTGCTGCGACCAATGAGCCCTGTTGAACGGCTCAGGGCAAACTGCGACCTGCCCGATGAAGAGCTGAGAAACCTGCTCGAAACCGACCTTTTTGATGAAGAGCTTTATAAAGCGGCGGATGAGGTCAGGCGTTGCGTTTACGGCAAAGATGTTTATCTCAGAGGGCTCATCGAGTTTACTAATTACTGCAAAAACGACTGCCTCTATTGCGGAATACGCCGCAGCAACAAAGCCGAAAGATACCGCCTGACAAAGGAGCAGATTCTTGACTGCTGCGCTCAGGGTTATGCTCTCGGATACCGCACCTTCGTTTTGCAGGGCGGTGAAGATCCCTTTTACACAGATGACCTGCTGTGCGACATAATCTCTTCAATCCGTTCTCTTTATTCCGATTGCGCAATAACCCTCTCCATAGGCGAAAAAAGCGAAGAGAGTTACCGCCGCTTTTTTGAATGCGGAGCAAACAGATTTCTCCTGCGCCACGAAACAGCGGATGAAAGCCACTATTCACGCCTTCATCCCGGAGAAATGTCGCTCGCAAACAGAAAGCAGTGCCTTTTTACTCTAAAAAAAATCGGCTATCAGGTCGGCACCGGCTTTATGGTCGGCTCGCCTTATCAGACAACGCAGAATATCATAAGCGATCTGCGCTTTATGCAGGAGCTCTCGCCCGATATGATAGGCATAGGTTCCTTCATTCCCGCCTCCGGCACCCCGTTTGAAAGCTTTGAGCACGGCAGCGTCCTGCTGACATTAAGACTGATTTCCGTTATGCGCCTTATGTTTCCGCATGCACTCATACCGTCAACAACCGCCCTCGGCACACTTCATCCGCAGGGCAGGGAGCTCGGTCTTAAAGCGGGGGCAAATGTCGTTATGCCAAACCTGTCGCCCGTCGAATACCGCGGCAAATACGCAATTTATGACAATAAAATCTGCACGGGTGAAGAGTCCGCGCAGTGCAAAGACTGCCTGCAGAGAAGAATTGAATCAGCCGGCTATGAGATTTCCGGCTCTGTCGGCAACGTTAAAAGGAATAATTGATGAAAGCATTGATTGCAATGAGCGGCGGGGTGGATTCATCCGTTGCCGCTTATCTTATGAAATCGCAGGGCTTCGACTGCATCGGCTGCACAATGAAGCTTTTTGACAATAAGGAGGAGCAGGTGTCTCAGGGCAAAACCTGCTGTTCGCTTGAGGATGTCGAGGATGCGAGAAGCGTCGCCTTCCGCCTCGGTATGCCTTATTATGTCTTCAATTTCACAGGCGATTTCGATAAAAAAGTAATTGACAATTTCATAAAATGCTACGAATGCGCAATGACTCCCAATCCCTGTATCGACTGCAACCGATATATGAAATTTGAAGGGCTTTATGAACGTGCGAAGGTTCTCGGCTGTGATTATATAGTCACGGGTCATTACGCAAGAATCGGCAGGCAGGGCGAAAAATACGTCCTGAAAAAAGCGCTCGATTCAACAAAAGACCAGAGCTATGTCCTCTATTCCTTCAATCAGGAGCAGCTCGCCCACACAATGTTCCCGCTCGGTGAGCTGACAAAGGTTCAGACGCGTGAGATTGCCGACCAAAACGGCTTTATAAACGCCTCAAAGCCCGACAGTCAGGATATCTGTTTTGTCCCCGACGGCGACTACGCAAGAGTTATTGAAGAACGCACGGGCAAGGTTTATCCGAAGGGCAATTTTGTCAGAAAAGACGGCACCGTTTTAGGCGAGCACAAGGGCATAATTCACTACACAATAGGTCAGCGCAAAGGGCTCGGAATTTCCGCGCCGAATCCTCTTTTTGTGCTGTCAATCAATCCTGAAAACAACACCGTTGTTCTCGGCGAACACGAAGATTTATTCTCAGATGAACTGGTTGCAGGCGGCTTCAACTGGATAGGCGGCGAAGCTCCCAAGAGCGGATTCCGCTGCAACGCAAAAATCCGTTACAGGCAGAAGGAACAGCCCGCAACCGTCACTGTGCTTGACAATTCGAGAGTTAAAATAAAATTTGACGAGCCGCAGCGCGCAATAACCCCCGGTCAGTCCGCCGTGCTCTATGACGGCGATGTTGTGCTCGGCGGCGGAATAATAGAGCGTAACAGTTATGAGCAAATTTGAAAGAACTCAGATGCTCCTCGGAGAGCAGGCAATTAAAAAACTCGCCTCGTCAAGAGTTGCCGTTTTCGGCGCAGGCGGGGTGGGCGGCTATGTCATAGAAGCCCTTGCCCGCAGCGGCATCGGGGCGCTCGACATAATCGACCACGATTTAATAAGCGAGTCCAACATAAACCGTCAGATTCTCGCAACGGAGAATACCGTCGGTATGTGCAAGGCGGATGTCGCAAAACAGCGAGTTTCTTCAATCAACCCCGACTGCAGAGTAAACGCCCTTAAACTTTTCTATCTGCCGGATACACAAGATGAAATCGACTTCACGCTCTTCGATTATGTCGTTGATGCAATCGACACGGTAACGGGCAAACTGCTTATAATTCAGAATGCAAAAAAAGCGGGCGTCCCCGTAATCAGCGCTATGGGCACGGGCAACAAGCTCGACCCGACTAAGCTGAAGGTTGCCGATATTTCAGAAACCTCCGTCTGTCCGCTGGCAAGAATTATGCGCAGGGAGATGCGCAAACGCGGCATAGATTCCCTCAAGGTTGTCTTTTCTGAAGAAAAGGCGATGAAACCGCTTGAACCTGCGCAGAATACCGGCGGCGAAACCCGCCGCGACACACCCGGCTCAACCGCCTTTGTGCCCTCTGCCGCAGGGCTGATTATTGCGGGCGAAGTCGTAAAAGATTTAACAGGCATCCGCAACGAAGAATAAAAGACAGGTGTTTTTATTATGATGATTTCAACAAGAGGCAAATACGCCCTGCGCGTAATGATTGACCTTGCCGAACACGGAACAGATAAATATATCGCGATGAAAACAATAGCCGAAAGGCAGTGCATCTCGCTTAAATATATCGAGAGAATTTTACCTCCCCTCGTCAAGGCAAACCTGATTGAGGGCGTTCACGGCAAAGGCGGCGGATACAAGCTTACCCGCAGACCGGAGGAATATAAAATCTCCGAGATTCTCTCCCTCACAGAGGGCGACTTAGCCCCCGTTGCCTGCCTCGAATGCGGAGCGGAGCCCTGCAAAATGCACGCCGAATGCAGAACCCTCCCTCTCTGGAGCGAACTCAACAAACTCATCCTGAATTATCTCGAATCGGTAACCATAGCGGATTTAATGCGCGATATGAAATCATAAAAGCAGGCAGCCGCCTGCTTTTTCTCATTTTGTTATAATCTTTCACGGCAGGTGCGCTTCCGGCAGAGTTGACGGCATACGCTGTAACATAGCCGCCCCTGTCAGGGGAGGTGTCGCCGCAGGCGACGGAAGGGTTTGCCGCAGTCAAAAATGCATACCTGCATTCCGCATAGGCAGGTTGTGGGCAAATCACCCCTGAAATTTCAACTAATGCCGCACGGCATTCCCTGCACCTGTTTTCAAAACCGCACGGTAGGGAACGCGATTCCGCGTTCCGTTTATGTCCTTCAGAATTACTTGGAGATGCACCTTCAAATAAAAAGTGTTTTATTAATTGAATTGCCGTTTTGACTGTGCTATAATTATAATCAGTAGTTTTATGTTTTCTTTTGGAGGGTTTATATGAGAACATTTAAAAAATTATCGGCAGTTCTGCTGTGTGTCATTATGACACTCGGCACTGTTTCTGTCGGCGGAGGCGGCTTTGCCAAGTTGTTTGACGCGGTAAGCGTTGAAGCTTATGCCGAGGATGCACCGACAAGCGGACAGTGCGGCGACAATCTTTACTGGAACTTTGATGTTGACACATACACCCTCACCATAAGTGGCACGGGGGATATGTATGATTATGGTAGTGAAATAGACTCTGATTTTTTTAGTTCAGTTGAATACCAAAACTATGGTTTTAATTATATTTATATGAATAATCCTACGCCTTGGGATATGTTTAGGACTCAGATTCGAAAAATTGATATTCAGCCTGGTTGCACAAGCGTAGGCAACTTTGCTTTTTTTAGATGTTGGTATGTTGGGGGCATCATTTTTCCCGAAGGGATAACGAGAATCGGCAACTTTGTTTTTGGCAATTCAATTATTTGTCTTTCAAAGGTTTATTTCCCAAGCACTATCGAAAAAATGGGTGAGCATTTTTGCGTAGTATTAAATGGTGCAACATATTATCACCGTTTGATTTCGTGCTACGGTGGAGAGGAGGAACTCCTTGATTTATATGCTGAACCATTTCAAACGGGAAATGCATGTTTTAATACGAAAGTTTTTGGAGATTATATTATAGATGTTGATGAACAAACAAAAACGGCTGAAATAGTTGCTTATGTTGGCTGCGACGAGCAAATTGAAATACCTCAAAAAATGGGTGATTATACAATAACAGGCATCGGATACTTTTCGTTTTACAACTGTGTTTTTTTGAAGAGCGTAACGTTTCCCGAAACGGTTGTTTCTATAAAAGGTGGGGCATTTCAGTTTTCAGGTGTTGAAAACTTTTATATCTCAAAAAATGTTTCAAAAATCGGAGAGATAGCATTCCTGACAGTTTTAAAAAATTATTGTATTAATGAAGAAGGATATCCTGAATCGTATGTTAATATAGATGAATCTGGTAATTATGTTTTACCCAACGGCGAACCGGAATATATTTTAAGATTAAACAGTATTGTCGTTGATTCGCAAAACCAGTATTTTTCAAGCGACGAGTATGGCGTTTTATATAACAAGAATAAAACTGTTTTATATCAATATCCGATAGGATGCGGAAGGCAGAGCTTTGTGATTCCGTCTTCTGTCAATACTGTTTTTAACTATGCATTTAGTGGAAGCAAAAGCAGTGAAACGGGTTTAAAAAGAGTGTATATTCCCACAAGCGTTACTTTTTTGGCGTGCAATCCATTCGATGGTGGAATGACGCTCGATTATGAAGGCACTCAAACTGAATGGAATAATATTGTAACCTCATCATATCCTTTATATCCTGAGATTCCCGACAGTAGCAGTTATTACGGCGACGAACTTTATGCAAATTGGGAAATAATAAACGATCTGATACTTTACACTCAAAACTATAATTATTATTATGAAACATGGAATGACTATGAAGGTTATGCTATCGACCACTGCACCATAAATTTCAACGTCACCGACCCTATGAACGGTGTAACTCCCGACAGCATCACATACAGTTGGAGCAGTGACGGCAAATCCTGCACCGGCACGGCGGTATATAACGATTTCAATCATACCGTTACCGAAAATGCGACAGTTACTTCAAGAGTTTATTCAAACGCAACCTGCACGGCTCCCGGCACAACAAGATACACCGCAACTTTCAACAATACCGTGTTCTCCACTCAGTATAAGGATATTCAGAACATTTCCGCCCTCGGTCACAGCAAAAAGTGGGTTGTCACAACAACTGCAACCTGCACGCGCGAAGGTGTGGAATCATATAAATGCTCAAGATGCGGCACTGTGTTTGAAACCCGCACAATTGACAAGCTGCCGCACAGCTACAGCTCAACCGTTGTCAATCCGACCTGCACAAAAGGCGGTTACACAACTCACACCTGCTCATCCTGCGGCGACACATACACCGACAGTTATACCTCTGCTGCAGGTCACAGATACACGGATTATATAACAAAGCCGACCTGCACCGCGCAGGGATATACACTGCACTACTGCTCTGTATGCCATGATTCATATAAAGACAACTACACTCCTCCCGCACATACCCCGGGAAATCCCGTTGTTGAAAATGCAACAAACTCCTCCTGCGAAACGGAAGGCAGCTATGACGAGGTTGTCTATTGCACAAAATGCGGCGTGGAAATAAGTCGTGAGCATAAAATAACAGTTGCAGGTCAGCACACGCCTGCCGAAGCAGTTAAAGAAAACCCGGTTACCGCCACCTGCGAAAAAGCAGGAAGCTATGACCTTGTTGTCTATTGCGCAATCTGTAATAATGAACTTTCAAGACAGACCGTGACCGTTCCGAAATCAAATCATAAAGATACAAACAATGACGGAATGTGCGACACCTGCAAAAAGGTTACGGACGAAGCGAAATACAAAGCTTATCTGTTCGGCAAAATCAGGTTTAATGTCAAGTCCGATGAGGTTTACAAAAACTCAAAAGTAACTGTAGTTGCTAAGGCAAGCGGTATTCCGAGTGGCTATGTTCTTGCGATTTATGACGGCGGCTCAAAGCCTGCGGCAATCGGCGACAGCACATCGGTTACTTATGAAATGGGCGAACTTGTGGCTCAGAACAAGACTCTCACTGTTAAAGTTATCGATGCCTCCGGAAAAGCTCAGAAAGACGGCAACGGTAAAGAACTGAGCGCAAAAATCGAAATCAAAGTAAAGACAGGATTTTTCGATCTGATTGTCGCCTTCTTCAGAAAGCTTTTCGGTGCAAACAAGGTTACAATCAAACCTTAAACTGAATAACAGCAAAAACGGCGGGGAAAAACCCCGCCGTTCAATATTTTTCTTGTTTTTAATGCCTGACACCCAACACCTGACGCCTGATGTCTGACATCTGACACCTGACACCTGTATTACCACTCATCATTTTCATCAAGCATAACGGCGTGCGCGCAGCGTATTCCGTCAACCGCCGCCGAAACAATTCCGCCCGCATAGCCGGCGCCCTCTCCGCAGGGGTAAATACCCCTTATATTTGCCTGATATATCTCATCCCTGAGAATTCTGACAGGCGAAGAACTTCTCGTTTCGGGTGCGGTCAGAACAGCGTCGGGCATGGCAAAGCCGTTGAGCATCTTATCCATTTTAAGCAGCGCCGATGCCATCGTGTCGGTCACCTTTGAAGGCAGAATCTCTCTTATATCTCCGGGAGTCACCCCTGTCGGGCAGGTCGGTCGGACATTGCCGAGCTTTTTTGAAGGTGTGTTTTTCAAAAAATCACCCACCGTCTGGCAGGGTGCGGAATAATCGCCTCCGCCTTTTAAAAATGCGGTTTTCTCCATTTTTCTCTGCAGCTCAATTCCCGCAAGCGGATGTTCGCTGCCGAAGTTTTCGGGCTCAATTCCTACAAGCAGGGCGGAGTTTGAGTTTTCATCGTCCCGGGCATATTCGCTCATACCGTTTACAACAACGCTGTCTTCCTCCGAGGCAGCCGCCACGACCGTTCCGCCCGGGCACATACAAAATGTGTAGGCGCCTCTGCCGTGTTCGGGATGGCACGCCATCTTGTAATTCGCCGCCCCGAGAGCGGGATGCCCCGCATATTTCCCGTATTGAGCGCGGTCAATCATCTCCCTCGGGTGCTCGATTCTGACACCCACTGAAAACGGCTTTTGCATCATTTTTATTCCTTTTTTATAAAGCATCTCTATTGTGTCTCTTGCGGAGTGTCCTATGCTCATTATAACGGTGTCCGTCTCAAAATCGGAGACACTGCCGTCTTTGTCTTTGTATGTTACACCCTGAACAACACCGTTTGCAACAATGATGTCGGTTATCTGCGCTCCGAAATGCACCTCACCGCCAAGCGAGATTATCTCCTCCCGGAACGCCTTTACAACACCGCCCAGACGGTCTGTTCCTATGTGCGGGTGCGATGAATATTTTATCTCTTCGGGAGCGCCGTGTGCGACAAGCTCGTCAATAACCTTCCTGCAAAGCGGGTCTTTGATTCCCGTAGTCAGCTTACCGTCGGAGAATGTTCCCGCGCCGCCTTCGCCGAACTGCACGTTTGATGAGGTGTTGAGCTTCCTCGTGCTCCAGAATGTCCTGACATCCTGCGTCCTTGTGTCAACATCGTTCCCGCGCTCGAAAACCACGGGTCTGAGTCCTTCTCTCGCAAGAATAAGAGCGGCAAAAAAACCGGCAGGTCCGAAGCCCGCAATAACAGGGCGCAGCTTGCTCGTTCTCCGCAGGGCAGGGGGCTCATATCTGATTTCTTTTCCTTTTTCAACCTTTGCATTACGGCAGTTTTTGAGCAGTGATTCCTCGTCGCCGTCAACGGTAACATTTACATTGTAAACGAAATAAATGTCGTCCTTTTTCCGCGAATCAACCGCCTTTTTCGCAATTTCAATCCCCGTTATTTTTCTTTTCGGGCAGCGCAGAGCTTTGGCGGCGAGAGTCAGCAGCTCACTCTCGTCACTGTCAAGAGGCAGTTTGATTTCATTTATTTTCAGCATTTGCTTTTCCTCCGAGTTCGCCTGCAAGAAGGCCGGATGACCACGCCCACTGCAGGTTAAAGCCTCCGCAGTTCCCGTCAACGTCAATTATCTCACCCGCAAAAAACAAGTTTCTGCAAATGAGCGATTCCATTGTGCCGGGGTTTATTTCCTTTGTGCTAACTCCGCCGCTTGTAACCTGAGCGCAGTCAAATCCCTTTGTGCCCGTAACCTTTATTCTGAAATTGTGAATTGTGTTTTCAATAAGCTTTATTTCTTTTTCGCCGAGCGTCTTGATTTCTCTGCCGGCATCGTAAACACCGCTTGCCTTTAAAACGGATATACCAGCCGCTTTCGGCAGAATCCCGGTCAGAAGAGCGTCACAATCACGCCTGTTTTCTTTGCAGATTGCGTCAATCAGACTGCATATTTCACCGCAGCCAAGACCGGGTGCAAGGTCAATTACCGCATAAATATCTACGCCTTTTTCTCTGTTCTTTTCAAAACAGGCGGCAACCTCCATTGCGGCTATGCCCGAAATACCGCTGTCGGTGAATAAAATCTCCCCACAGGATGAACCGATGCACTTATCGTTTTTATAAAGACCTACGGTTGCGCTGTGGATGCGGACACCCTTGAGCGCTTTCGTTATTGAAGAATCGGCTTTAAGCGGAACAA
>JAEEGL016535207.1_pt1 | contig 16199 bp, 14 predicted proteins | sample 9134231 | NCBI WGS metagenome assembly JAEEGL01 (sample SAMN16246548, study PRJNA631951) | gut metagenome | biome: gut microbiome; feature: rumen; material: fiber-attached | host: Bos | place: Iran: Karaj | collected 2018-10
CATCTCATATGCGGTATTGGGCTGCTTTTTGCTGACTCCGAGCCCGCTCGTCGCATTGCCCTGGGGATCGAGGTCGATCAAAAGGACCTTTTTCCCTTTTTCCACCAATGCGGCGGACAGGTTGATCGCCGTCGTCGTCTTACCGACGCCGCCTTTCTGATTTGCGATTGCAATGATTTTTCCCATATTCATGCTCCTGACTGAACGATCTGTCATCTTTTCAGGGAAATCCCGCATCGGGACCGAATGCGCATACCCCAACTCATAGCATATCATACCATATCTTTTCGAAAAATGCTACCTAAACTCGAAAAAACACCCGATTGTTCCACGTGGAACAATTGATGATCCCGGAAGGACCCCTTTGACCGGCTGCTGCTTTCTGCTGAAAAACGGTTCCTTGGCTTGCATTTCAGGGCAGTTTCTGGTAAAATAGGAGAGTACAAGGGCAGAAGAGTTGGTAAAGGAGTGCGAAACGCAAGGGCCCGTGAGTATTTGCTTGTTTCTCGCGTTTCTGAACTGTAACCATTCGTACATAGGGGGCATTCATGAAAAAAAGTCTGTTTCAGTCCAACGGCACGTTCTACAAGGCCAATCTGCACACGCATTCAACCATTTCCGACGGCAAGCTGTCTCCGGAGCAGGTCAAGCAGGCCTATCTGGAGAAAGGATACTCCATTGTGGCTTTTTCGGACCACGAGGTCCTGATTCCGCACCCGGAACTGTGCGACGGGCGGTTCCTGCCGCTTACCTCGATCGAGATCGAGTTCAAGGACTTCTTCAATAAAGAGATCCCCGCTCCGTGCAAACAGGTCTATCATCTGGTCTTGATCGCGTCCGATCCCGCGGAAACCCATTATCCTTGGGCAAACCGCGCGGTTGTCTGGGGCAATGCAAAAAACTATGTGCAGGATTATTGCCAGGGGAGTCACGACCGCATGCCGACCGTCGAAAACGTGAATGCTGGCATCCGGGACGCAAAAGAACACGGGTTTTTGGTCACGTATTGTCATCCGGGCTGGTCGCTGAATCATTACCCGGATTACTGCGGGATCGAGGGAGCGGATTTTGTGGAGGTCTTCAATTCGGCCTGCGTATGGTCCGGGCGGCCGGATGACGTGGCAGAACACACCTTCTGGGACTTCCTGTGCCTGAATAAGCCCGTATCACCGACCTGCTCGGATGACAGTCACGGTCTGGGCACGGTCGGCCACGGCGCCACCTATGTAAAGGCAGACTCGCTGACGTATGAAAACGTGATCCATTCGCTGAAAAGCGGCGACACGTTTGCGTCCACCGGGCCGAGATTTAAGGACATTGCCTTTGACCCCGAAACCTGCGTCGTAACCGTGGAATCGGATCCCGTCGAGGTCATCAGCATCACGACGAACATCCGCACGGCAAAAAAGGCCGGAATGCTGGAGCGGGAGCTCGTCACGGAAGGAGCGTTCGACCTTTCCGAATTCGTAAAAGTCACCCGCGACTACGGCATCTTTGACCGATCCTTCTTCCGCGTCAACCTGTTCGGCCCCGGCGGCAAACGCGCTTATTCCCGCGGCTACTTCCTGCGCGATCTTTTTTAAACCGACGCCCGGGCAAACAGACGCCGGAATCGGGTCGTGAAAATCTTTGCCGAAGGCATCCGAGCGGCGCAGGCTCCCCTCCGGAACCGCGTCGTGAAAACCTCCTCCAAGAGCGTCCGAGAAGCACATGCGGCCCCCGCCGGAACCGGGTCGTGAAAACCTCAGCCGAAAACATCCGAGCGGCAATAAATACGGGCCTTACAGCGCTTGTAAGGCCCGTATTTATTGCGTTTCGAGGAGTTACGGCCGGATCCTCTCCTGTACCTGATAGGCCGGAATTTCGCGGACGGAAAGGCCTTCGGATACGGCAATGGCCGCGCCGTGGCCGGCAGCTTCGCCGGTGGAAAGGCAGTTCGGCATGACGCGGAGAGAAGCCAGGGCCATGCGCTCCACGGAGAGGCAGCGCCCGGCTACGAGCAGGTTCCGAAAACCCCTCGGGACCAGACAGCGCCAGGGGATGCCGTGACTCTCGCCGGGAGCGTAGCGCTTTTTCTCTTCGGGAATTTGGACCGGATTGACCGTGCCTTTTTGGGCGTGGCAGTCAATGTAGTAGCAGTTCCGGCTGATTTCGTCCTCGAAGCTCCGGCGCGTCAGGAAATCCTCGACCGTAAAGACGTATTCGCCGAGGACACGCCGGGATTCCCGCGTGCCCATTTCAGGTGCGGTTTCCACGATCAGGGCATCCTTGAAAACCTCGGGAAGATAGTGTTTCAGCGCATCCAGATAGGCCTGGGCCGTTTTGCGGCCGAGGCGGTAAGCGTCCGACAACGCTTCGGGGTCCGTCGAGTCGAGGTCGTTCAAGTGACCTGCGTTCGCGAGGATCACGCTCCGGTTTTCGGTCAGATAGGCCGGGATGAAATGCTTGCAGGTCAGCGGAAATTTGCCTTCGGAGCGCACCTGCGCCCAGAGACCGTCCTTCGGGTTCGAAGAGAGCGAAACGTCGCACTTGGACATGTCGGCATTGGCGATCATGAAACAAAGGCTCGCGGGCTGAATGTTCCCGTTTTCGTCGCCTTTCTCGGTTTCCGCGCCGGCCATCGCCGCCACGTCGCCGTCACCGGTGCAGTCGATATAGATTTTCGCCTTGTAGGGGGTCAGTCCGGCCTTGTTGGCAGCAATGACACACTGGATCTCGCCGTTTTCGGCGATCGCGTCCACGGCCTGCGTTGCAAAAAGCACGTGTACGCCGGCTTCCCCGAGCATCTCATCATAGACGGTCTTTAAAATCTCCGGATGGATCGGTACCCAGTCCCACTTGTCCTCCTCAATTCCGGCGGCTTTTTTATAGCGCTCCATGAGTTCGACCGGCTGGGACTTGTAGATCACTTTCTCCTTGTCGGTAAACGGCGCCCATTTCGACACGAGGCCGGAGGTCGCCATGCCGCCGAGACAGGTGGCGGCCTCCAAAAGCGTCACCTTCATGCCGTCCCGGGCTGCCGCGAGCGCCGCCATGCAGCCGGCGGGGCCGCCGCCGATGACCAATACGTCGGATTCCTTCATTGCGTTTTTGATCTTCAGTTCCATTCGGATCCTCCTCGTATTGCGGCACTGCCGCATTCATTCCGCGCCCCGCGGTTCCTGCGGCTGAACCGGCAGATCCCGCCGTTCCCGCCTTAGGTCTTCTGGATTCCCAAAGCGCTCAAAGCGGCTTCTTTTCGGGCTTTCCGGCTTTTCTGGGGTATTGCGGTGGCGTCGGAGCGACCTTTCGAATCAGCACGAGGGACCGATCGATCTCCGTCCCGGGCAAGGAATAGGAGAGTACCTGTTCGAGACGGCCGCCGAGCACTTCGATCGCGTGCGCCGCGGCATCGATTTCCTCCGTACAATTCGCGGACTTATAGGCCGCGAAAAGGCCGCCGACCTTGACAAACGGCAGACAATACTCCGAAAGGATGTTGAGCGAAGAAACGGCCCGTGAGACCGCAAGATCAAAGCGCTCCCGGAGCGAATTGCTGCCCGGTCTCGCCGCGTCCTCTGAGCGGCTGTGGACCAGCGCAACCCCTTGTAAATCAAGAGTTTCCGTCAATTCCTTCAAGAACCCGATCCGTTTTTGAAGGGCGTCCAAAAGCGTCAGTTCGATCTCCGGACGCAGGATCTTCAAGGGAACGCCCGGAAAGCCCGCACCCGTCCCGACGTCGATGACCGCGGGGCTGCCGGGCAGAGGCGCAAAATCATATTTCTTCGCTAAACCCCACAGCATGACCGAGTCCAGAAAGTGCTTCTCAAACACTTCCTTCGGTTCCGTGATCGCGGTCAGATTCATTACCCGATTGGTTTCGGTCAGACGCTCGAAATACCGCAAAAACTGTTCTTCTTCCGTGGAAGAAAGCGTTATTTCCGCCTTTTCAAAGACTTCCCGCAAAAGTTTTCGATTGTCGTGAATCTTTAACTCCGTCATTTTCGCTTCAGCCACACCAATAAAACCGCAATGTCCGCCGGTGAAACGCCCGCGATCCGGGACGCCTGACCGATCGAAGAGGGGCGGTATTGTTTCAATTTCTGCCGGGCTTCGATCCGAAGGCTCGGCACCTCGTCATAGTCTAAATCTGCCGGGATCCGCCGGTTTTCCAGCGCTTTGAACTGCTCAACCTGCTTTTCCTGCCGCTCGATGTACCCCGCGTATTTGATCTGGATCTCCGCCTGCTCCCGGACGCGGGCCGGCAGGGCCGGACGGTCCCGGTCGATCGGAGAGAGCGCTTCGTACGTAAATTCCGGCCTGCGCAGAAGTTCCGCCAAAGACGCCCCGGATTTCAGTTCGGCGGCCTCAAACGGCGCCAAAAAGGCTCGCACTTCGGCCGTATCACCGACCCGGGTTCCTTCAAGCCGCTCGATTTCCTTCTGAACCGCCTCGCGGTAAGCCAAAAAGCGCTGATACCGCTCCTCGGAAATGAGGCCGACCTTATAGCCCGTCGGCGTCAGCCGAAGATCCGCATTGTCCTGCCGGAGCAGAAGACGATATTCCGCACGGGAAGTCATCATCCGGTAAGGCTCCGTGTTTTCCTTCGTGACGAGGTCGTCGATCAGGACGCCGATGTAGCCGTCGCTTCGGTCGAGCACCAGTTCTTCCTCGCCCCGCACGTGCTTTGCCGCATTGATGCCGGCGATCAGGCCCTGAGCGGCGGCTTCTTCATAGCCGGACGATCCGTTGAACTGACCGGCTGCGTAAAGACCCGCGATGTTCTTGAATTCCAGCGTATTCTTCAATTGCCGCGCGTCGATGCAGTCGTACTCGATCGCATAAGCGTTCCGCACCACGTTCGCGTGCTCCAACCCCGGCACCGAACGATACATCCGGTGCTGAACGTCTTCCGGAAGGGAAGAGGACATGCCGTCCACGTACATTTCCGTCGTATAAAGCCCTTCGGGCTCAATGAACACCTGATGGCGGTCCTTGTCCCGGAAACGCACGACTTAGTCCTCGATCGACGGACAGTACCGCGGCCCGGTCCCTTGGATATCGCCGGAGAATAGCGGAGAGCGGTCAATGTTTTCCAGAATGATCCGGTGCGTCTCCTCCGTCGTATAGGTCAGCCAGCAGGAAACCTGCTCCTTCTGGATGCTTTCGGGATCTGTTTCAAAGGAAAACGGAACGATCGGGCGGTCGCCCTTTTGTTCCTGCATCTTCGAAAAATCAATGGTTTTCCCGTCGATCCGGGCCGGCGTGCCGGTCTTGAACCGACGAAGCTCAATGCCGTGCCGGATCAGGTTCGCAGAGAGGGCATTGGCGGCCTTCAGGCCGTTCGGACCCGTGTATTCGCTGACGTCGCCGTAGACGCAGCGCGCCTTTAAGTAAACGCCGGTCGTCAGAATGACCGCCTGACAATGATAAACGGCGCCGGAGACCGTCGAAACGCCGCGGATCACGCCGTCTTCGACGAGAAGGTCCGCGACCTCCGCCTGCCGGATCACCAGGTTTTCCGTATGTTCGAGTGTTCTCCGCATCTCGCGGGAATAGGCCTGTTTATCGGCCTGCGCGCGGAGCGAATGCACCGCCGGGCCTTTCGACCCGTTCAGCATCTTCGACTGAATGAAGGTTTTATCGATGTTTTTGCCCATTTCGCCGCCGAGGGCGTCCACTTCGCGGACCAGATGGCCCTTTGAAGTGCCGCCGATGTTCGGATTGCAGGGCATCAACGCGATCGAATCGACGCTGACCGTAAACATAAGCGTCCGAAGGCCGAGGCGCGCCGAAGCAAGCGCCGCTTCGCACCCTGCGTGCCCGGCACCTACCACGACGATATCATAGACTTCCTCAACGCGATCCATCTTATTTCCCCATGCAAAACTTCTCAAATACGCGGTCGGCCACGTCGTCTTCGACCGCTTCGCCGATGATTTTTCCCAAAGCCGTATAGGCGGAGAGGAGATCGGATGACAAAAATTCCTCCGAAACTCCGTCCGAGATGCCCTGCCGAACCTCCTCCAGCGCCTGCAGCGCCTCCTTTAACAAGGAGATCTGGCGCTCGCTCGTCAAAATCACCGTATCATTAAACGACACCTGTCCGGAAAGAAACCGCCCGGTGATCGTTTTTTCAAGTTCCGAAAGCCCTTCCTCGGTGCGGCAGGAGAAGGGGATCCCGTCCCCGAACGCGCCCCGGTCGACCGTTTCCGGCAGAAGATCGGCCTTATTATACAGCAGAATCACCTTTTTCGGATCCAAAGTTTTCAGCGTTTCTGCGTCTTCCGGCTGAAGACCGGTCACCGCGTCAACGACGTACAGTACCAAATCTGCCTGCGAGAGCGCCTCTTTCGCGCGGTCCACGCCGATTCTTTCGACCGGATCCGCCGTTTCCCGAAGACCTGCGGTATCCATAAGCAGGAGGGTCAGACCGCCCACGTTTACGGCTTCTTCAATGACGTCCCGCGTCGTCCCCGGGATCTCGGTCACGATCGACTTTTCAAAGCCGGAGAGGAGATTGAGAAGAGAAGATTTTCCGGCGTTCGGCCGCCCGGCGATCGCGGTGCGGATGCCTTCCCGGAGGAGACTGCCCCGTTCCGACCGTTTCAACAGGTCTTTTACCTCGTTTTCGATCGGCTCGAGCCGCCCGAGAAGCCCTGCGCCGTAGCCGGTCAGATCATAATGCTCCGGATCGTCCAAGGCCGCTTCGATCGCGGAGATCTCATCCAGCAGACGATCCCGGATGCTGCGGATCAGTTCTTCGATCTTTCCTTTGAGACCGGCCACTCCGGCCCGCAGGGCATACTCATTGCCGGAGGCAATGACCCCGGCCACGGATTCTGCCTGCGAAAGATCCATCCGCCCGTTCAAAAATGCCCGTTTCGTAAATTCGCCGGGCTCCGCGAGGGCGACTCCCTCCGAAAGGACGAGTTCCAGGATCCTCCGCGCCACATAAAGACCGCCGTGGCAATTGATTTCAACGACGTCCTCTCCGGTATAGGTATGCGGAGCACGCATGACCGAAACCAGGACCTCATCGTAGGAGACGCCCTCCTTTTCGATGAAGCCGTGGTGCAGAGTATGTGTCGCAGCCGATGCTAACGGTTTCCGCCCGGAAAACAAACGGTCCGCTGCCGGAATCGCCTCGGGCCCGCTCAGGCGGACAATGCCGATCCCGGAGGCCGTCATGCCGGTCGAAATCGCCGCAATGGTCTCTTTTCTCATCCCGAAATTCCCTTTATGTCTCAAAAATCAAAAGGATCCGCCCTGGCGGGCGCTCCAATGCCCAGAACAGGCGGATCCTATCTTCCGTATGATCAGCGTTCTTCGCCGTTTTTGTTCCTTCTGTAGAAGACGACCACGTGGCGATAGGGTTCTTCGCCTTCCGACCGCGTCATGACGAAATTGTCCGACTGCAGGACGGAGTGGATGATGCGTCTTTCGTAGGGATTCATCGGCTCGAGCGAGACGCTCTTCCGCGTTCTCTTAACCTTGTAGGCGATGTTCTTCGCGAGCGATTCGAGCGTTTCCTTGCGGCGCTCCCGGTAGTTCTCGGTATCCAGCTTGACGCGGATGTAATGCTCTCCGGAGCGGTTCACAACAAGGCTTGTCAGATACTGTAAAGAATCCAGCGTCTGCCCGCGCTTCCCGATCAGAACGCCCATCTCGTCGCCGGTCAGGTTGATTTCCAGCGTGTCTTCATCGGTCTGCTCGTATTCGACGGTAACCTTCATCCCCATCTTCTCGAAAACGTCCTCGAGAAATTTCTTGCCTTCCTCGAAATGCGCCTTGTCATTCTCGGAGGTCTTTACCTTTTCCGCCTTCTTTTCGGTTTTTTCGGCTTTCTTCTCGGCCTTCTCTGCCTTCTTTTCGATCTTTTCTTCGACCTTTTCGGCCTTCTTTTCGAACTTTTCCTGGACCTTTTCGGCCTTCTTCTCGAACTTTTCCTGAACCTTTCCGGCTACCGTCACTTCAATGACCGCCTCTTTGGAACCGATTCCCAGGAATCCCTTCGATCCCTTCTCCAAAATCGTATACTGCAGCTGGTCGCTGGTAATGCCGAGTTCGGTCGTCGCATTTGTAATCGCGTCTTCCACGGTTGCAGCCGTGAATTTCAATGTTTCAGCCATGGTATTCCTTTCTGACTCATTTATTCGTTTCTGTTGTGGTATCCGGCGCCGGAGCTTTTTCGGAAGACTCCTTCTTTCCGGATTTCAATGCTTTCTGGCGCTCTTCGTACTGGAGCACCATGCCTGCTTTTTCGGCCAGGCTGCCCTTTTTCGCCGTGGTATGAGACGAATAATACTCGGTCGACTCCGCGCTGGCATTTGCGGATGCCTGCTTTCTCGCTTCCTCGATCTTCTTTTCGTTTTCAATGTTCTGGACCGCAACGGTCACATCCTGCATCTTGATCGGCTTCTGTCCGCGCCGGATCCGTCTCTTGTTCATCTTATCGACGTTCTTCTGGACCATTGCGTTCAGGTCGGCCTTCTTCAGATATGCATTGACGAGCAGCTGAATGATCAGCTGGACGAGAGAAGAGGCCACCCAGTAAATGCCGATACCGCCGTTGAACATGAAGCAGAAGACGACCGACATGATCGGAAACAGGACATTCATCATCTGCATCGAGTTTCCGAGCGGATTGGAATTGTCATTCGGCTTCTTCTTCTGCTGTCCCTGCGAGGCGAGCTGCGTGCTGAGCCACTGGAAAAGACCTGCTAAAATCGGGATCAATACCGCCCACCAGGTGCCCGTCGTGAGCAATTCCCACGGGGTTCTGGTCAGGTCGATCCCTAAGAAGAACGTCGCCTGCTGGATCTGCGGCGCGACCGCATTGTACGCCTGCGTCAAGGATCCGTCGTTGAAGATCGCCAAGAATTCTGTCCATTCGGCAGGCGAGAAATTGTACATCATATCGATGAGGTTCGCCTTGTCCGCCAGAATCTCGGCGCTCGCATTGGTCAGGGAATTCGCCTTTGCCAGGCTGATCAGCGCTTCATTGGCCTCATAACCGGCAATGTTCTGCAGTTTCAGGACCACCGACTCAAACATCTGATACAGCTTGCTGATGTAGCCGGGCATCTTCAGAATGACCTGATACAACGCAAACAGGATCGGCATCTGAATCAGCAGCTGGAGGCAGCCGCCTGTCATGGACGTGCCGTATTTCGCGTAAATCGCCTTGGTTTCTTCCTGCTGGGCCATCATGGAAGTACTGTCGGTCTTTCCCTTGTACTTCGCCTGAACTGCCTGCAGTTCGGGCTGCATGATGGACTGAAGCTTCGATGTTTTCTGCTGTTTGATCGACAACGGGATCAGAAGAGCCTTAATGACGATCGTGAAGAGGATGATGGCCAATCCGATGTTCGGAATCCCGACCCACGTAATGAACTCGTAGATCCAGTTCATCACATAGCCGAGCAGCTTCGCGATCGGTCCGATCAAAAACCACGTACTTTGTGTTGCTGTGAATAGTTCCATACACACTCCTCTGTAGATTTAAGGAACAGGGTCGTATCCCGAATCGTGATTAAACGGATTGCAGCGGCAGATGCGTTTGAGCGCCAGCCAGCCGCCTTTCAGCGCGCCGTATTTTTCAATGGCTTCCATCGCATACGCCGAACACGTCGGGGTAAACTTGCAGTGAGTCCATCTTTTCAATCCGGATAAATATTTCCGATAAAACCGGATCATTCCAAGCATCAGGGTCTTCATATCGACTCACTTCGATTCCTCATTTGCTTCCATAATAGAATGTCGTTTCAAGAGAAGTAAAAACGAGCGTTCTATTTCCGTTAATCCTTGTCCCTTTGCGCCTTCGCGCGCAATCACGATGATGTCCTGATCTTTTCGTATTTCGTCTCGGTGCAGTCGGTAAGCCTCTCTGACCAAGCGGGCAAAGCGATGGCGCACCACCGAATTGCCGATTTTTTTGCTGCAGACGATTCCGACTCTGCCGCTGCCCGGGGCCTTATAGATCACGAGATTCCGATCCGCCAGAGAATCATGGATCTGGTAAATCCGCCGGAAATCCGCCTCTTTCTTCAGAGATTCCATCTGTCTCATGGCCCCGTCAATCCCCCAGAAACAATAAAGCCACCGGAAGTGGCTTTATTGAACCGTTAAAACTTTTCTGCCTTTCGCTCTTCTCGCCGACAAAACTTTTCTGCCGCCGGGAGTCGCCATTCTGGCACGAAAACCGTGAACCTTCGAATGAGAACCCTTCTTGGGCTGGAACGTCATTTTCATGTCTTTCACCTCCGTACTATACAATTGATTATTTCGACCGCAAGAGACGGGAAACGAAAAATAGACATCACGCCGATTATAAAGACTTTCGTACAATTAGTCAACTGTTATTTTATATAATAAGGAGGTTTTACGGAAAAGGAAGAGGGTATTTTCCACACGATTTTCCGAGTTTTCCACATTTTTCTTCGTCTGTCATATTTTATTCACATCCTGTGGATAAAATGTTGAAAACTTGTTGTTATTTTTATGCATTTATCGTTTGTTTTCAGAAAAATCAAGTACTTCCGGCGGAGAGAGGCGACCACTTGTTCGGATTCATTATGTGGATAATTCGATTCAAATTTCGTTCATTTTTGCTTTTTTGGGGAAATTTCAACACTTTCCAAATTTATTTTTCCACATTTTCCACAATTTTAGGCGGTTTGTCTGAAAATTCCGCTCGAATTTTCCACATTTAGTTCTTTACTTTTTACTCTTTTTTAGGTATAATATACGCGTGTAATTTTCCGCCTGTTTCGGCGGCTACCGGAATTTGATTTAGAAGAAGGTGTACCGATGCCTCGCGTAACATTGGCCGCAATAAAGGAGAACTGGCCCTCCATTCAAACGAAAGTTCGGGACGAATTTGACCTGATCGATCTCGCTTATTCCACCTGGATACAGCCTCTGCGCCCCTATAATTTGAAAGACTCTGTTCTGTTTGTTTCGTTTCCGAATGATTCGAATGACTCGAATTCTTCGGATTTCATTACGATGCATCTTTCCAAGAAATACGCGGTCTGTTTTCAGGTCGTGCTGGAAGAACTGTATGAAGAACACATGGAGATCAAGTTCTTGATTGAGCCGGCCTCCAATGACAGCGTTTTGTTTTCCAATAAAGAAAAAGAGAAGGATAAGTCCAACGGTTCCGTTTATCCTTCCATGAAGCTGAATCCGAAATATACCTTTGACACCTTCGTCAAGGGAACCAATAACCAGTTTGCCCATGCCGCAGCGCTTTCCGTTGCGGAAAATCCCGGCATGGAATTCAATCCTCTGTTCATTTACGGCGGACCCGGTCTCGGAAAAACCCACCTGATGAATGCGATCGCAGGCTATATTCTGAACAATGACCCGACGAAAAACGTGATTTACGTGACGTCGGAAAAGTTCACGGACGAGCTGATCCGCGCCATGTCCCAGCGGAACAAGGACCGCGAGGCATTGAATTATTTTAAGGAAAGATACCGGAACGTCGACGCCCTGCTGATTGACGACATCCAGTTCATTTTCGATAAGGAAAACTCCCTGAACGAGTTTTTCCATACCTTTAATTATCTTTACGATAACAAAAAACAGATCGTCATTTCTTCCGATAAGCCCCCCAGGATGTTTGACGATCTGGAAGAGCGCATCCGCAGCCGTTTTGCAAGCGGTCTGACGGTCGAAATCTCTTCGCCGGATTATGAAACCAGAATGGCCATCCTGGAGAAAAAAGAATCCATCGAAGGCTATACGATCGATCATGAGATCCTTCAGTACATCGCAACGCATATCAAGACCAATATACGGGATCTGGAAGGTGCGCTGAATAAGATTCATTATTATACGCAGTTCCATCCGAATACGAATCTGACGCTGGACATTGCGAAGAATGTGCTGAAAGACATCATCAATCCTGATGATGAAAACCGGCTGACGCCGGAGCAGGTCGTTGCCGCAGTCGCGGATCAATACGGCATTCATGCCCAGGACATCACTTCGAAAAAGCAGACGAAGGAAGTGGTTTTCCCGCGCCAGATCGCAATTTATCTGCTGCGCCTCCTGCTCGATCTGACCTTAAAGGAAATCGGTGTCTTGGTCGGAGGAAAGGACCATACGACGATTTCTTACAGTTACGAAAAGATTTCAAAGGAGATCTCTTCCAACGAGGAATTGAACCGCACGGTAGAAGTGTTGAAAAAGAAGTTGAAAAACTAGGTAAAACAGCGTGAATCTTCTGTGAAAAAGAACGCTTTTCCTTTTTTCGGGTTGAAAAGTTTTCTTTTTCGCTGTGAAAAAAAGGAATCTTTTTGTCCGTTTTTCACGTTGTTTTCAGCGGAAGAAAATCCTTATTTTACGAGGGTTTTGGGAGTTTTCAAATTATCCCCTCCGCCTACTGCTGCTACTGCTGAACCAGTACTATTCTATTTTATCTATAAAGGAGCGACGAGATGAAAGTTGTCTGTTCAAAAGAAAACCTGTTGAAAGGTCTGAATACGGTTCTTCGTGCGGTTCCGGTAAGAACCACCCTGGATATTTTAAAGTGCATTCTGATCCATGCGGAGAATGACAGGCTGACCTTTACGGCCAATGATACTTCTCTCGGGATCGAGACGAAGAGTGAAGCCCTGATTCTGGAAGAAGGAACGATTGCGTTGGATGCGGCGCTCTTTTCCTCGATCGTTCGGAAACTTCCGGATGCGGACGTGACGATCGAATCCGGCGAACTCGATGAGGTAACATTATACTGCGAGAAGTCCAAGTTCACGATTTCCGGAAGAGAAGCGGATTCTTTCATCAATCTTCCCACGATTCGGACGGAAGGAGAAGTAAAGGTTTCGCAGTTTACGGTCCGCGAAATGATCAATCAGGTCGTTTTCTCGATTGCGGATTCGAATCTGAATGCCGCGATGGCCGGCGTTTATCTGGAAGTTTTCGATAATAGAATCCGCATGACGACCCTTGACGGCCACCGGATCAGCGTCCGCGTGAACGAATTGAATGATAGTTATGACAGAATGTCCTCGATCATCCCCGGAAAGACCATGAGTGATCTTTCGAAAATCATTGCCGGCGACCGGGACCGTGAAATGAGGATCCTGTTCTCGAGAAATCACATCGTCTTTGAATTTGAAAACACGAAAGTCGTTTCAAGAGTCATTGACGGGGAGTATTTCAAAATCGATTCGATGCTCCGGGAAGAGTACGAGACGCACGTGAAGATCAATAAACGCGAATTTATGGACTGCCTCGACCGCTCGACCCTGTTTATCAATGAAAGCGACAAGAAGCCGGTCATTATGACGATCGGCGATGAAGAGATCAGCCTTCGCCTGAAGTCCCAGATCGGATCGATGGATGAAAAGATTCAAATCGAAAAAGAAGGAAAAGACTTAAAGATCGCTTTCAATCCGAAGCTGCTGATCGATGCGCTCCGCGTGATCGAAGATGAGGAAATTGACGTGTATATGGTGAAGTACAATTATCCGTGCACGATCAAGGATCAGGAAGGAAAATACATCTACGTCGTCCTTCCGGTGAACTTTACGGAAGAATAATATGGTCATAAAAGTTGTTGGGCCGTTCATTAAACTCGGACAGGCATTAAAAGCGGCAAATCTGGTTGAAATGGGTTCGATTGCGAAAGAAGTCATTCAAAACGGCGAAGTATCGGTAAACGGCGAAACGGAGACCAGAAGGGGCAGAAAGCTGTTTCCCGGCGACGTTGTGGAATTCAAAGGGGAAACGGTGGAGATTCTTTCGTAATGAGAATCCAGTCGATCGACCTGCAAAATTTCAGAAATTACCCCGAGCTGCATCTTGAGTTCAAAGACGGGATCACGATTTTTTACGGAAACAATGCCCAGGGAAAGACCAATCTCCTGGAAGCCATTTACCTTTCCTCTGTCAATAAATCCTTCCGGACAGCCTTTGACAAAGAAATGATCCGCTTTTCCGACGAAGAGGGGCATGTTAAGTTGTTTTTCGAACGGCAGGAAATCGTCCATCGGATCGATATCCATCTTCGGAAAAACAAGAACAAGGGCATTGCGATCGACGGGGTTCCGATCCGGAAAGCCGGAGAGTTCATCGGATTTCTGAACGTGATCCTGTTTTCTCCGGAAGACCTTCAGATCGTGAAGGAAGGACCGGGAGAACGGCGGAGATTTCTGGATACGGAGATCAGTCTGCTCGACAAGACTTATTATTACGCGCTGGTCAAGTACAAAAAGGCGCTGGAGCAGCGGAATCAATTGTTAAAGGACCTTGCCTTCCAGCCGTCCTATCTTCCGACGCTGGATGCCTGGGACGAGGCACTTGTTCAAAGCGGAAAGGCCCTGATCGAGGGCAGAAAACGGTTCATCGAGGAGATCCGGGAATCGGTTCGGGAAATCCATCAGACGATCACCGGCAATAAGGAGACGCTGAGGATCCTTTATGAACCGAATGTCGAAGAAGCGGACTTTTCAAAGGAACTCGCGCTGGCCCGCGACCGCGACATGAAGACGAAAACGACGACGGTAGGTCCGCATCGGGATGACATTGCCTTCATGATCCGAAAAGAGGAGGAAGGCGCAGCAGAAATCGATGCCCGCGTTTACGGGTCACAGGGGCAGCAGCGGACGGCGGCACTTTCATTGAAACTGTCGGAAATCGGGTATATCCGGGAAAAAACCGGCGAAGCCCCGGTGTTATTATTGGACGACGTGCTGTCCGAACTGGATTCGGAACGGCAGCAGTATTTATTGAACAGCATCAAAGGAGTTCAGACGCTCATCACCTGCACGGGACTCGAGGATTTTGTCCGGCACAGGATTGAAACGGAAACTATATATCACGTGTCAAATGGAGTAATCACGAATGTCGAACGAACATGAAAATGAATATGATGCGAGTCAAATCCAGATATTAGAAGGTCTGGAGGCGGTTCGGAAGCGGCCCGGAATGTATATCGGGTCTACTTCGATCCGCGGTCTGCATCATTTGGTTTATGAAATATTGGATAATTCCGTGGATGAGGCCCTGGCCGGATTCTGCGATACGATCGTTGTTACCTTGAATGCGGACGGTTCGTGCACCGTGACCGACAACGGGCGCGGCATCCCGGTCGGGATCCACGAAAAAGCGGGCATTCCCGCCGTGGAAGTCGTTTTCACGATCCTGCACGCCGGCGGAAAATTCGGCGGTGGGGGATACAAGGTCTCCGGCGGTCTGCACGGCGTCGGCGCGTCCGTCGTCAATGCATTGTCCGAATGGCTCGAGGTCGAAATCAAGCACGAGGGCCACGTGTATAAACAGCGCTATGAGCGCGGCAAGGTCATGTACGCCCTGAAGATCGTGGGGGATTGCCCGGCGGGCGAGACCGGTACGAAGGTCACCTTCTTCCCGGACCGTCAGATCTTCGAAGAGACGGTCTTCGAGTATGACACCCTGGCGGACCGGATGAAGGAAATGGCCTTTCTGACGGCCGGACTGAAGATCATTTTAGAGGATGACCGGGAAAAACCGCAGACGCACACCTATCATTACGAAGGCGGCATCCGTGAGTTTGTCACCTACCTGAACCACTCGAAAATGGCGCTCTATAACCAGGTGATCTACTGCAGCGGCGAGAAGAACGGCGTTGTCGTCGAGGTCGCCATGCAGCATAATGACGCCTACAACGAGTCGATCTACTCCTTCGTCAATAACATCAATACGCCGGAAGGCGGCATGCACATGACGGGCTTTAAGAACGCATTGACCAAGACGTTCAATAAGTATGCCCGTGATAATAAACTCCTGAAAGAGGCCGATCAGGATCTGTCCGGTGAAGACATCCGGGAAGGTCTTGCGGCCATCATCTCCGTGAAGATCGCCGACCCGCAGTTTGAGGGCCAGACGAAGCAGAAACTCGGAAACAGCGAAGCGCGTACGGCAGTGGAACAGGTCGTGACCGAGCAGCTGACCTATTTCCTCGAACAGAACCCGTCGACTGCGCGGATCATCTGCGAGAAATCGATCCAGTCAGCCAGAGCCCGCGATGCCGCGAGAAAAGCCCGCGATCTCGTCCGCCGAAAAGGCTCCCTGGACAGCATGAATTTCATGGGGAAACTCGTGGACTGCAGCAGCAAGGACCCCGCGGAGTGCGAGATCTTCATCGTCGAGGGTGATTCCGCAGGAGGCTCGGCGAAATCCGCACGCGACCGGAAGACGCAGGCCAGCCTGCCTTTAAGAAGCAA
>JAEEGL016917436.1_pt1 | contig 16199 bp, 16 predicted proteins | sample 9134231 | NCBI WGS metagenome assembly JAEEGL01 (sample SAMN16246548, study PRJNA631951) | gut metagenome | biome: gut microbiome; feature: rumen; material: fiber-attached | host: Bos | place: Iran: Karaj | collected 2018-10
ACTAGCGTGAATAGGCGTATTCTCGGTAAAGAGCAAATCTGGCCGATCCAGCGGCAGATCACCATATACTTCATCCGTGGAGACTTGATGAAAGCGACAGACATTGTTTTTTAGGCACGCATCCATAAGCACCTGGGTGCCTAGAACATTGGTCTGAAGAAACACCTCTGGTGATTCGATTGAGCGGTCAACATGGCTCTCCGCGGCGAAGTTCACGACCGCATCAGGGCGTTCAGCAGCAAACAGGTCATATATCCCTTCACGATCTCGGATATCCATATGGAAAAAGCGGAATTGAGGAGCCTGCCGCGCCACAGCCAATGTGGACAGATTACCCGCATAGGTAAGGCAGTCCAAGCAGAGGATTTCATCTTCCGGGTGCTTATTCAATAGATAATAAACGAAGTTTGAGCCAATAAAGCCGGCGCCACCGGTCACAACAATCTTCATAGGCTTATCTTCCTCTAGATCTTCGTACGGATGTTTTGAATTGGCCGCTAGCAACTGCCCGCAGATGCCTGCCATATGGAGACTTGCCGTAACGCTCCGCTGCTTGGAGCAGGGCGGCCTTCTTGATCCATGCCTGATGGTAAGCAATCTCCTCCAAGGCAGCAATCATCACTCCTTGGCGTTTTTCCACCATGTGCACGAACTCGGAAGCCTCCAAAAGAGACTCTGTGGTACCGGTATCCAGCCAAGCGAATCCGCGTCCGAGAATCTCTGCGCTCAGATGGTTTTCCTGTAAATACAACTCATTGAGAGAGGTAATCTCCAATTCTCCGCGTGGAGACGGTTTTACCAGATCTGCCATTTTTGAGACGCCGGCAGGGTAGAAATAGAGACCTGTGATAGCATAATTGCTTTTCGGCTCTTTTGGCTTTTCCTCAACAGATAGAACGTGGCCTGTCCGATCGAATTCTACAATGCCGAAGCGTTCTGGATCCGATACATAATAGCCGAAAACTTCCGCCTGACCGTCCTCAGCAATACAACGTGCCTTTCGGAGTATTTGAGTCAGATTGTTTCCGTAGAACAGATTGTCCCCCAGAATCATAGCGCAAGGCTCGTCGCGAATAAACTCTCTGCCGATTAAAAATGCCTGTACTAATCCGTCCGGACTGGGTTGTACGGCATAACTGAGGTGAATGCCAAACTGGTGACCATCTCCTAGTAAATCACGGAAACGTGGTGTATCATCCGGTGTTGAGATAATTAAGATATCCCGTATTTCTGCCAACATCAAGATTGAAAGCGGGTAGTAAATCATTGGTTTATCGTATATTGGCAGAAGTTGTTTTGATGTCACCATGGTAAGAGGGTATAACCTGGTCCCTGCACCGCCGGCCAAAACAATTCCTTTCATAAAATGTTTCCCTCTTTCAGCAGATAATTGTGTATATTTCCTGGTAAACTACTGTTGTATTCTATTTACCGTTTTACCGTTTATCTCTCGACTATCAATCGCGAGCACCCGCTATGAGTCACCAGTCGTTGTTTTCACCATAAAAAACGCTGGGAAGTAAATGTGGAGAAATAGTTCCGGAGGTTAATGTGCGAATGTCGTTGAAGACTCCTATATAGCTAAATATAACTATATGAAAGATGAGTGTATGTAATCATTATACAGATTCTCTCTCTAAAATCAAGCCTTCCAGAGGAGTTTGACCCATCATAATCCAGAGGAGTTTGACCCATCATAATTAACTTGAATCTTCCGGAAAAAAGTGGTAAAATTAAAAAATGATGACAAAAATATAAAGGGAAGTATATCTTCACAGCAGAACAAAAGGGCTCATCAATAGAATCTGTGGGTAGTGAATGAGCCAACAAAATAATAAAATGAGTGTTCTTCTGTTATGGAGTCATTCCGCGATAATTCAGACTACCGATTTTATCGGGCATTTAGACACCTGTGTTATGACAGGGAGTGAAAGCAAATTGAAACGAGTATTGATTCTTGGCGCTGGTGTTTACCAGATTCCTTTGATCCGCAGATGCAAAGAACTCGGGTTATATACGATAGTATCCAGCATCCCCGGTAATTACCCAGGGTTTTCATATGCAGATCGGGTGTATTTTGAGAATACTGTAGACCAAGAGGCTATCCTTGCCTTGGCCCGTCAGGAGAAAATCAATGCTATCTTGACAACCGGGACAGATGTGGCGGTTTCCACCATTGGCCGTATTTGCGACGAACTTGGGCTTTGCGGCGTCACGAAGGAAAGCGCGCTATGGGTAACCAACAAAGTGGAGATGAAGGAACGCTTTCATCTGTGCGGTGTGAGAACTGCTGAGTTTCGCAAAGTATCATCTTTGGAGGAGGCCTGCTGTGCCTGTAAAGAGATCGGCTTTCCTGTCATATTTAAAAGCGTGGATATGTCGGGCAGCAGGGGGATTTCACGCGTGGATTCCATGGATGAAATCCCGACAGCGTTTGCTTATTCCATTAAAAACACTCATTGCAGCTATATCCTGATTGAGCGGTTCCTTCTGGGCTCTGAGATTGGGGTTGACGGCTATATCGGCGAGGATTCCTGCACTGTCATTCCCCATGATAAACTGCTTTATTATAACGGTGCTACCAATGTGCCGGTGGGGCATGTTTTTCCATACGCCTGTACACCGGAACTGAGTAGGGATATACGGGAACAGATCCAAATGGCGGCTGTGGCACTGGAACTGAAGAGGGTCTTCTTCAATGCGGATGTGATGATTTGTGACGGGAAGAGTACCATTATCGAGATGGGAGCTCGATGTGGTGCTACCTGCATACCAGAACTGATTTCTGCACACTTCGGGGTGGATTACTACGAGTTAATGATTCGTAACGCCCTTGGAGAGACAATTACGATGCCGAAGAAATCGATCTGTGCCAGTGTTGGCGAGTTGCTGCGTTCCGAGACAGGGGGGCGGATCACTTCTATTGTCACCGGTCCTTTCTCCAATCAAGTGGACTCGGTTGCCTTGGATTATCAAGTAGGAGATATGGTTCGCCGCTTTTCCGTGGGTCCAGACCGCATCGGCCACGTGATCGTCCACGGCCGGGACACAGCGGACGCATTTCGTGCGCTGGAGGAGGCCAAAACTGCCATCCAGATTGAGATCCGATGACTGTATTGCAGAGGAGTGATTTGAACCGCATGGAATTTCTGACGTTGGATCGAGAGAGCTTTTCGCGCTTTCAGAAGGAATTTGCTGATCTTTACACACTGTGCTTCGGCGTGGAGATGAAGGATTGCGAGGTCGCCTGGCGGTATCTGGAAAACCCGTACCGGGACATCCTTTCTTGTGTGGCCATGGACGAAGGCCGTCTTGTAGCCAATTATTCTGCCTCGCCCATTGAATTGAGTTATCGGGGCAAGCCCGTAAAAGCGGCCTTGTCGTTGAACACCATGACCCACCCGGATTATTCCGGGCGGGGCCTTTTTGTGAAACTGGCAGAGCAGGTGTACCGCCGCCTGTATAAGACCGGCTATCAGATGATCTTGGGCTTCCCCAACAATCTTTCCAATCGGACCTTTGTAGGCAAGTTGGGCTGGAAGGATATCTGCATCGTCCCCACACTGCAGCTGGACTTGTCCCGGGCGCGCCCCAAAAGCGTGCCGGAGGGACTGACGATCCTTGAGGACGACGGCTTTTTGCTAGAGTATGAGCCAGGCGCCGCTCCGGAGGAAATCGCGGTATACAAGACGCGCGAGTATCTGAGATGGCGTTACGCCGGCCACCCCGCCAACCGGTATTACACCTTCGCGATCAGCGGAAAGCGGGAGGGTGTAGCCAGCTCCTGGGCAGTGATCAAGGAGTTCCGCGATAGGATCAATCTGGTGGACAGTTGTTTTGCCGATGAGGGCGAGATGCGGTTGCTGTTGAACCGGGTGTTGGAGTTTGCCGCCCTACGGCAGAAGAGCTGCGTCACCACCTGGGCCAGGTTGGGCGGATGGGAGCATTTGACGCTGGAGAGCTACGGCGCGATCCTGGCGGCCCCCATCGCCTATTTTGGGGCCAACGTCTTCGGCGATTTGGTGACGGGCGATGACTTCTACAGCGCTTCCGCGTGGCGCCTAAATATGAGCGACGACAACGTGTACTGAGTGCAGAGACTGGTAATCATCATTAGTCAGGGAGAAATAGAGGATATGAAAAAACTGAGTTTTGTAATCCCCTGTTACCGTAGCGAGAAAACGGTGGAGAGCGTCTATGAGGAGATCCGCCGCGTGGTAGCCGAAAGTGAGGAGTACGACTATGAGATCGTAGCCGTGAACGACTGCTCCCCGGACAACGTGCTGCAGGTCTTGGTCGGTCTTGCGCAGCGGGACCGGAAGGTGAAGGTCATTGACTGCGCGCGCAACATGGGCAAGCATGCCGCGCTGATGGCGGGCTTCAATCATGTCTCCGGTGACGTGGCAATCTGCGTGGACGACGACTACCAGTGCCCGGTGGATCAACTCTGGCGCCTGCTTGAGCCGCTGAATCAGGGCTATGACGTCTCCATGGCGAAATACGGCCACAAGGCGCAGAGTTCTCTGAAGAACATCGGCAGCCTGGGCAACGAAATGATGATGCGGTGGATGCTGGGCAAGCCGAAGGATTTTCAGTTCGCGAACTTTGCCGCAATGAAGCGCTTCGTGGTGGATGAGATGATCCGTTACGACAACGCTTACAGCTACGTCAACGGCCTGGTGCTGCGCACCACCGCCAAGTACGTCAACGTACCCATGAAGGAGCGGGAGCGTCTAAGCGGCACCGGTGGATACACGCTGAAAAAATCCCTCATTCTTTGGATTAACGGTCTTACGGCGTTCTCCGTCAAGCCGCTGCGTCTGGCGACAATCCTCGGCGTTGTCTCCATGATTGCCGGGTTCGTCCTTGTAATCGCCACCATTGTCAAGGCTGCAACCGTTGGCCTGGCATCCGTCCTGCTTCCGGTCTTGGCCGCGCTCTTCTTTATGAGTGGCCTCACCCTCCTGCTGCTGGGCCTTCTCGGGGAATATGTGGGCAGGATCTATATGTGCATCAACAATTCTCCCCAGTACGTTATCCGGCAGACTTGGAATCTAGAGCCGGAAGAGGAACGCACGCTCACGCACTGAGCGCATTTCTTGCCAGGGGAGACGAGGAACCGCCGCGAAGGGAGACAGACATCAATGAGGGGAGAATTGATCGAACGGAATCCTGTGACGGGGAGAGAGGCGCCGCCTGAACGGAACACTCCGGGTACGTTGGTGGAGACGGATGGCAGCTGCGCGGAGAAGAGAGAAAAGCTCCGTTTCAGGGAAGCAATCTACGGTACCGAGACGGGGCGCAGCCTGTTTGCCCTGCTGTTGACCGCCGCGCTGTTCATTCTGGTTTCGCAGTTTTCCCCCCGCGTATTTTATATCAACGACGATGAGAACATCATGTACACGCTGTCGGGCTATTATACCAATGGCGTACCCTATGATCATTCCTTCATCAATTTCTGCCTGTCCTACGTGCTACGGCTACTGTATCGCCTAGTTCCCGGGGTCCAGTGGTACGGTGTGTTCCACCTCTGCCTCATGGGCTTGTCCATCGCCGCGGTGTTCAAGACCGTGGCCAAGATCTCCCTGTGGAAGGAATTGCCGTTCTTTGTGCCGGTGTTGGTGGACCTGGCGCTTTTCGGATCCCTGTATCTCTTTCCGTCAACCATCATGCAGTTCACCACCACCTCCGCCTTCGCTGGCGCGGCTGCCGTGGCGACGCTACTTGGCATGGACTGGAGAAAGGACAGCTGCGGCCAGCAGATCTATGATCTCCTGCTCAGCGGCCTGTTGCTTCTCCTGTGCTACATGCACCGCAAGAACTCGGGGTACGTGGCCTTCTGCTTCTACTTCGGCACGGCGCTGCTGCAGTTGATCCGTGCCCTGCGCCTTCCCCAAGACGATCGGTGGCGCAAGGCCAAACGCATCAGCAGCATGAGACGGCTAATGACCGGGGTCGTGACAGTGACGGTGCTGCTCGTTGCCGTTTTCGGAATCGACCTTCTCAAACGTAGCGGGGAACGATGGGATTCCTTCATTGAGTATGACAACGCCAGGTTCAAGATGTTGGACTACCCGCATGCCTCCTACAGCGAGGATCCCGAGCTATACGACTCCCTGGGGTGGTCGCCCGAGCTCTATGAACTGGCTGCCCGCTACTGGTGGTTCTTCATGGACTCCCGCATCAACGTAGAGAGTTTCAACGCCATCTCCCAAACCGGCTTCTACAACCAAGAGGGGCATAGCCTCCACGCGACACTTCAGGTGGCAGCGAATCTCTTCAAAACCGATCCGCTTGCCCGGCTGGCGATGCTGATCAGCGGTGGCTTGGCCTTACTGCTACCCGTGCTACTTCTGCTGAACCGGTGGAAAAAGGATTTGTTATGGGATTTTTTGTACGGAATCTGCATGGTGATGGGTACTGCTGTGCTCTGCCTTTTCCTGTGTTACCGGCAGCGGCTACCCTTGCGGGCGCTTCACGCCATCCTTATCCCTTTTGTGTCTCTGTGTGCGGTGCTACTTCTGCAGGTGACCCCGCAAAACAGGCATACCCGTGGCCGGGCTGTGCTGCGCACGGCGGTCTGCCTGCTGCTTGCTGCTGTGACGCTGCTGTTAGGGTGCTTCAATCTGGAGCAGGCCATCACGCAGGGGAACGATCGGGTGGAAAAGAGCAACCGCACGTTGCTGATTGAGCAATACGCTATGGACCATAAGGACACCCTTTTCGTGTACGACGTGAGCCTGACCTTCCGCTATCTGCCGTTTACGGTTTATCGGGACAACTACCCTTCCAATCTGATGTTCTGGGGCGGGATGGGATGGAAATCTCCGGCCTTCTATCAGCAAATCAGCGACAACGGGCTACATGAGCTTTATTCGGACGTCATGTTCCGGGACGACATGCTCTACATCACCCGCGACAGCTACGTAGCGGGCGAGCGGACCATGCGGGATCGCTTCGAGGCGTACATGGACGCCACTTACGGCGACTGTGATTTCATCTTGGTGGATGATTTGGGCGACGGAATCCATGTGTATCAGATTCGGAAAGCAAACTGACTTGCGTGATAAAGGAGAAGAGAATGGAGAAAATCTATATCGTCGGCGCATGCCGCACCCCCATCGGGAAGATGGGCGGGGCGCTCAGTTCGGTTTCCGCTGTGGAGCTGGGCACCCTTGTAATCGCGGAGGCGCTCCGACGCGCCGGGATTCCGGCGGAGCAGGCAGAGCACGTTTATATGGGATGCGTCCTTCAGGCCGGCCTTGGGCAGAACATTGCCCGTCAGGCGGCCATCCGTGCCAAGATTCCTTACACCGCGCCGGCTGAGACGCTGAATATGGTCTGCGGCTCCGGCCTAGACGCGGTGAACAGCGCCGCTCGGCTGATTGCTACGGGGGAAGCGGACGTGGTTGTGGCAGGGGGAACGGAGAACATGTCCCAGGCTCCCTTCGCCATGATGCAGGGCCGTTACGGTTACCGGATGGGCAGTCCCATGCTGAAAAGCGAGTTGGTGGACACCATGGTCAAGGACGCGCTATGGGACGCAGTCAACGATTATCACATGGGCATCACTGCGGAAAACGTGGCGAAGCGCTGGGGCTTCACCCGGGAGCAACTTGACACCTTCTCCCTGCGCTCCCAGCAGAAAACAGCCCGCGCCCTGGAGACGGGGGCGCTGAAAGAGGAGATTGTGCCGGTGGTCATCCGGCAGCGCAACGGCGAGCTTACGGTGGATACCGATGAGGGACCTCGTCCCAGGTTGCGCCCGGAGGATTTACAGCGCCTGAAGCCTGCGTTTAAACCGGATGGCGTAGTTACTGCTGGGAATTCTTCCGCAATCAATGATGGCGCTGCTGCTGTAGTGCTGGTGAGTGAACGAAAACTGAAAGAGTTGGACTGTCGGCCTTTGGCGCAGTGGCTGGGCGGTACCGTTGCTGGGGTGGATCCTGCTATTATGGGTGTTGGCCCCGTAGCATCGACACACAAACTGTTGGAGCGTTTGCAGATGCAGATAGACGACATCGATCTGTTTGAGATGAACGAGGCGTTCGCGGCTCAGGCCCTCGCTGTCCAGGAGGAGTTGGGGATTTCTGAGGACAAGCTGAACGTAAATGGAGGTGCCATCGCGTTAGGACACCCTGTTGGCGCTTCTGGTTGCCGGATTCTGGTGACGTTGCTGTATGCTCTGATGCAAAGAGATTTGTCGGTCGGGCTGGCCGGACTTTGCGTGGGTGGCGGAATGGGTTGCTCCACATTGGTACGAAGGGAGAAATAGGCATGAAAGTAGGAGTTATCGGGGCAGGGACAATGGGCGTCGGTATCGCCCAAGTCTTTGCGCAGCAGGCTGAGTACGAAGTTAGGCTCTGCAGTTCGTCCCTGGCCTCTGCCGAGCAGGGAAAGGCTCGGGTTGAAAGGGCTCTGAAAAGTCGTGTCGACCGTGGGCGCATGACGTTGGATGAGGCTTCCGTAATTTTGGATAAGATTGTTGTGTCTTCCCTGAGCGATTGTGGCGATTGCGACCTCATCGTGGAATCGATCCGTGAAAACATGGACGAAAAGAAGGTGGTTTTCGCCAGACTGTCTGCCATATGCCGGGAGAGCTGCATCCTGGCCACCAATACGTCCTCCCTGTCTGTGACAGAGCTCTCTGTAGGCATCCGGCAACCGGTTATTGGGATGCATTTCTACAATCCTGCTCCAGTCATGAAACTAGTTGAAGTTGTGGTTGGGCTGAATACCCCGAAGGATACGGCTGAGCAGATTATCCGGATTGCGAAAGAAATCGGCAAGACTCCTATTGAAGTCAAGGACAGCGCGGGCTTCTTGGTCAACCGCATGCTAATCCCCATGATTAATGAGGCAATCTCCATATACGCAGAGGGCATTGCCAGTGCGGAAAGCATCGATACGGCCATGAAGCTTGGTGCGAATCATCCCATGGGACCATTGGCACTAGCAGACTTCATCGGACTGGATGTATGCCTTGCGATCCTGGAGGTTCTGCAGGCCGAGACCGGGGATGCCAAATACAAGCCCCATCCACTGCTTCGCAAGATGGTGAGGGGAGGATGGCTGGGTGTGAAGAGCGGCAGAGGCTTCTATCAGTACGGCAAACAATAGTGGCAGGCAGAAGGTCGGTTCTTGGGGGCAGCGCTTGGGATGAATTGAAAGACAGTTTTTGAGGTCGCCCAACTTTGATTGGCTCTCGGTTTTTGTATAACATAGCCAGCCCCGACCCATAAATCAGGGCCAGTTGTGGAAAAGAATCCGTTGTTTCTTTATGCAACTGTAATCTCGAACAAATGCGTTCGCAATCGTCCTTTGTCGCGTTTCATCCAAAGCTTTTTCAGGTCAAAAGCAAGCGCCAGGAAGAATAACTCTCTACGAATGTTCTTTTCCCACGTGTGAGAAAGCAACGGAAACAAAAATCGTTTTTGAGTAGTCCAAACGCGCCTTTCATTTGAATCGAACTACATTGGCGTAGAAAGATTCCATACTCTGAGGTAAGGTTCTCGAGGGACGTTTTCCTCAATTCCTGAAACGTCTTATTTACCTACAGTTCCTTCGGCTGGTCCGCATCCTTCGCTTGACAGCACTTTTCCCGAACCGGGCAGCCGGAGCAGTTTTCACAGCGATACCATGCCGTCGTGACGTTTCTGCCGTTTGGGAACGCTGTCCTCTCCCGGCGCAAGTTGTACCCCCGACCTTGATTGCAGATATATCTGTTATCTTCGGCTTCATAGGTCATGTTCTCCATTCACCCAATCTGCCTCTTGAAACCGCTGCTCTTCTGCTGTTCACAGTTCGCTGGCTTGATGAAGCTCAACTGTCCGTTGGCCTCCAGATACAGATAGCTGTAGAATTGCTCATATCCTGCGTCTATGGTCACGCCGTTATACTTCTTCCCGTGTTTGCGCTGCATCGTTTCCATAAGGGGAATCATGGTTTCATAGTCCGTTCGGCTGGAAAATGCCTCAATGCCGGTGATTTACTCGCTATTGACCTCGGTCTGGACGTTGTACCCTGGCTTGAGCTGCCCGTTGCGCACATGATCTTCCTTCATACGCATAAAGGTCGTGTCCGGATCTGTCCTGTAGTAGCTGTTCCAGCTTTCCCCCATAATGGCGAGCTGTGCCTCGTATTCCTGACACTTTTTCCAAAGCGCGTCCAGCTTTTCCCATTCCTTTTGAGCTTCACCCTTTCGGTGACCGGTGCCGTGCACAAAACGGATCCCTTCTGCTCGTTCCGCAAGCAGTTGTTCCTGATCTTCCAATCTCCGTCGCCGATGTGGATGCGTATACCTTCTCCTTTATCTAATCTTAAACTGCCCTCCCGACGGATTATTGGAATTGCTTTTGCGTCTTTCTCTTTACCCCAACATTTGACAAAGAGCCTGTAAAAACCAGTTGACCTTCTTGCTCAACTATATTACACTGTTCTCGCGTTATTGTTTTGTTCACACCAAAAATGTAACGCGAACGAAAGCACCAGCCAAGTCCTTTTTGGACCCAACTGGTGCTTTCGTTATCCGGCGCTTTTTTGCAATGCGCCCAGACTCTCAAAGAACTCCGGTTTTTAGCTAGCGAAAACCGGAGCTTCGGCCGTTATATGGGCAGAAGGCCGTACTGTGGTGCGGATTACAGGAGATTAACAGAACTCATGGGTCACCGTTTGGCAATCCCGATTTCCAAGGTTAACAGTAAGCCGTTTCACTGGCTTGTTCTATTCTCAAATATCAAAGTGCAAAGACAAAGATTCCAGCGATGATAATGCCGATACCAATGACTTTTTGTCGGGTGATTTTCTCATGAAGGAAAAAGAAGCTCATAATAGCCACCAGAATCTGTCCCATGGATTGCCAAATGGGTGTCATGGACAAGGGCAGTTTTCGCAGAGAAAAGACGGAACAGACGGTGGAAAGGACGAAAAGACAATAAGCAAAAATAACCTGAAAGTTCAGATAAGAGCGGAGCCAAGAGGCATACTGCTTCAGGGCGGCCTTTTTCAGCATGATCTGTGAGATGTCCGCAATCAAAACGGAGCAGAAGCCCGCCAAATAATAAACCCAGATCTTATCCATTAGCTGACCGCACCACCTCTCGAACACCGATGCAAATGATAATAGCGCCAATGACTTGATTCCAACGGATGACCTCTTGGAAAAAGAATGCACTCCATACCAGGCTCCAAATCATGGCGATAGCTCGGTTACTGTAAGCCACTGTGAGAGTAGTACGCTTGAGCACCATTTGCCACAATAGCGCGTAGACGAATAGCACTGCAATTGATAAACCGTACAGTAAGATAAAGCTCCAGGACAAAAAAGGGTGGCGTGAGGCGAGTTTTTGAAAAACACCGCAGAAAGAGTAAACCATCACGGCACCTTGAATAATACTGAACTGTTTCAGGTCAAGGCCTTCATTTTTGTCTGGCAAATCTCGATCCTCCTGTTTGAAAGCAGCAAAACGGCATAGTCTTCCTAACGTTTTTTCACTCTACAACAATCCGCAAGGGATGTCAAGAAGAGGTTTGTGAGAGGACTTTCTCTTGATGTAGGGTTTGTGAGAGGACTTTCTCTTGACAAGTCCTGGAAAAATAGTATCCTTAAACTTGAAATATTCATGACGGTGTAGAACGACACCGAAAATGACAGAAATACGCTGACGCCTGAAAAACTGAATGAAGCAGGCCGAAAAACGGAAGGTTTACCACCGAAAAAGGGCGCACTTCCCCCTTAGCCTGCCAGGAGAGTTATTCATATAGCAAGGAGCAGGGCTTTCCACCATTCTCGCAGAGGTGTAAACTGCCGGATTCTCTCGAGCGTTTTATTGAATTTTGACTGGAACGCACAGTTGCTGCAAAGTTTAAACAGGATATACCTTGCACTGCGAACGATTCTGGCTGCGATTTACAACAGCTTCAGCCAAACCGTATCTATACGATCCTTTTCCAGCATTTCCGGAAGCACCAGTCTGCGGAACCAGTTGAAAAGGCTATATGACAGGGCGTGGATCTGTACACAGTTTGCGTTGACAATCCAGAAGGGACTGCTGATATATTCCAGATCGAAACCGGATTTGCATTCCTTGATGAAATTTACTATCTGCCCGCATTTGCAGTAAAAGCGGATCAGATCCGACGGAGAAGAATCCATGTTCGTAACAACGAACGTGTTCATATGAATCATCTGTCCGCAAGGTTTTTCAATTTTACAGACCACACGTCTCGAATAGCCCCCCAGACCCGCTTTGTATTCGGATTCTCTATATCCCACGACATGGGAAACTGCGTCTTCCCGCGTCCGGTCATAACGTTCCGAATCCAAATCTTTGGCCAACCGCCTCAGGACCTCATTTTCTTTCAGGTGGATGGTATAGGACGTACCGTTTGTTTCACAAAGGCTGTAGAGCTCATCGGCAACGAATCCGCTGTCTCTCCTTAGGACCAGTGATCCGTTCGGGTATTTCTCCCGGAATTCTTCCAGTAGCGGCTTCATAAAGTCGGCAGCTCCGTTGCTGCAGTGCATGGCACCGGGCCGGAGCTCCATCTTCAGGAGGTCCCCAGTCATACCGTTGAAGCACAACAGCGGATGATATCCATGCGCTTGGTAATGGTGATATCCTTGTCGTGCAGCTGTTTCAGCAGTTCTGCCCGGAACTCCGGACTCCTTACACTTGTCGTGACTGCTCTGGTCCGACGAAACTCATCCAGGACGCTTACGTCCGCGTTCCTGAACCCGCGGAGCCCACCGGCTCCGGCCACGTTCCGAATCCTCATCCGGATTCCTGCCACGTCAAACCGGCTCGCAATCTGGCCTTCCTTGTGCTCCCGGTATTCCTCTACGGATTCAAAATGCATGCGGTGACGATGCACCATCGCGCCGGTCTTCATGCACCACACTCGCAGTCTGCATGCACTATCTCCGCCAGCATATTCAAGAGGAAAGGATGGGTCAGGAACATGAGTTTGGAAAGGAAGGAAAAGAACAAACGGTTAACCTGGATGCTTTTAGGTCTATGGACAGGCTGTCTCGTAGTCATTTCCTTCATCCGAAACAGCTTTGGAATCGAATTGACGGATGAGGCCTTCTACCTTGCTGAAGTGCTTTCTGTGGAAAAGGGTAATGTAATATATGCCTTTGACAATTCGAATGTTTCCGGAATGACTTTGATCCCCCTTCTTCTGCTCCGTTTGTTCCGATGGTTCTCCCCAGATCTGGAAGGCGTTTTTTTATTTATGCGCACCGGGTTCCTCGTCTTCCGTCTTGGTATTCTTTCTGCATCGTTCTTTTTGCTCCGAAAGAAGTTCCCTCCTAATGTACTGTTTTTTTCTTTAAGCTTGATGATCCCTTTTTGGGGAGAAAGAATCCCAAATTTCAGTTACAATACTGTCTCCTTATATTTACTCTTTTTGACCGCATCTATTAGAATTTCCGAGAATTCAGAATTAAAGGGACTCAAAAGACTTATTAAGCCGTTCTTATGCGGAATCATTATCGCCTTTGCAGAGCTCGCTCATCCGGCACAGATCCTAAATGTTCTTTGGTTCGGGTTGACATATCTTCTTTTCGAGAAGCCTGTTTCATGGAAGAAACTTTTCGCATATATCTGCGGGGGTACCAGCATCGTAGTATTGCTTCTTCTCTATATTATTAGTCAGAGTGGTCTTTCTTCATTGATCACTGGAATCCATTCACTTAACGCTGTTGGATCTACTCGGATTCCCTTCTGGCAGAATCTCTCTTCTTTTCTGTCTACATATCGATCCGTCGGGTTCCTATTGACTGTCAGCTGGGTTTTGTTCGCAGTCTATTACATCTTCAAACGCAAAAAGCTGGCCTTTTCACAAAACTGCATGAACCTCTCCATCGCCGTCGGTATGCTGCTTTGCTGTACCTTCATCCTCCTTCGCATTGAAACGTTCTCCTGGATGATGATCCTGGGCGGAGCACTGGGAACTGCCGCTTTTTTCTGTATCCTGAGTACATCGATTAACAAGAGCAGTTCAAGGACCTGGCTATGTCTTCTCGCCTATCCGTTCTTTATGTTTCTCATTAATGGCTTCCTTACCAGTGGCGGAGCAGCACCTCGAGGAATTCATTTCAGTATATGCTTGTTTGGAATCGCGTTGTGTCTGTTGAGTACCGGGCACTCATTTGAAAATTGGAATAGGAGAATTTGTTGCCTCGCTTTAACTGTAGTCGCATTAATCGGGGTTGGAGCTGACTTTTTGTATGTTTACAGGGAGAAGCCCATCTCAGAAATGAACACACTGGTTACTATAGGAATCTATAAGGGTATATTCACAACCGAGGACCAAGCAGAGCAAATAACCAAACTTGAGAATTATCTTGAAGACAACACCAATCCTAGTCAGAAACTATTATTCCTTGATCAGGCTTCCTTCGGGTATCTAATGACAGACTGTCAAGTGTGTGCACCATCAACGTGGGATCGAATGCAATACCATAAACACTGGAATGATCCGAGTCTTGTCTACTCATATTTCGAAAACACAAACACGGTGCCAGATCAGATAATCTATATCGATTATGGCCGTGATGCTATGCTTAGCATCGACGACCCGACATACTTGTTCAATGATTTTGTATATCAACACTATGTTCTGTCGGAAAAACGAGAGTTCGGCAGTATATATAGCGTCCAGATTTTCTCTTTACGGGAAGAAAACAGATAACCATATTACGGAGGACTCTGTGTGTACTGTTTCCACTGTTGTCAAGTCCCGCTTTCTCTTTTCGAATCGGTAATCGTGTTTTCTTGCTCGTTTTGTACAATGAAATATGGATCAACTACACTTGCAGGTCTTCGAAACACACTGATTCTCTTGCTACTTTAAAAGACCATTTTATTTCACGTTTTTTGCCCCGTCGGATATCTGATTTTTATCGGTATTCCGCTCCAGATGGGGTTGCTTTTTCTGTTTATGTCTAGTATACTGATACTTGAAAAGGCAACAGGAAAACGATGAAAGGAGACCACACATGAGTTCGAAGAAGAAGACCACGATCGCATGCATCATCGCCGCGACTGCGGCTGTCGTCGCTGCCGTCGTTCTGATCCTGATCTATCGTGACAAGATGGCGGAACTGGCGGAGAAGGCCAAGGAGAAGGCCAAGACTGTCGGCGAGAAGACCAAGACCCAGGTGAAGGCCTACAGCGAGAAAGCAAAGGAAGTCGGTCAGAAAGCCGTTGCCCAGGTGAAGCCCTATGTTGAGAAGGCCGCTGAAGTGGGCGGCAAGGCCATCGCCCAGGTGAAGCCCTACGTCGAGAAGGCCCTGAACGCCGTGAAAAAAGCGCAGTCCGAAGACGCTCCCGCAGACGCCGAGGCTTCTCTGGAGAAGGCCGAAGACGCCGTGGAGTCCGCCGTTGAGGAAGCGGTGGAAGCCGCCGCCGAGACCGCTGCCGAGGCCGTGGAGGAGATCCTCCCCGAGAACACCTGATCCTTTGTCCTACAAGAAAGAGACGCTGCGAAGCGTCTCTTTTTTTGCCTTCTCTCCGGTTGACGGAGAGGCGGCGGTTTTGTATACTGAAAACAACGAACGACACGGGAGGTACCGCCATGCGAAACACCGTATGCCTCAACGGATACTGGGACTTTCTTCCCATATATGACGACGCGCTCTCCTTCGAGGACGCCCTCGCCCGGGGCGGCTGGATCCGGGACCGCTATCTCGTTCCCTCCAGCTGGCGCTCCACCCGGGAGATGTACGACATCTTCAACTACCCCGCCGAGTGGGACGACGCCCGCAGAGGCGCCCTCCGGCGGCGCATCTCCGTGACCCGCAGGCCCGGCGAGCGCGTGTTCCTCCGTCTTGACGCCGTCGGCCAGTCCTGCCGCGTCCTCCTGAACGGGCAGGAGATCGCCGAGACCGACGACATGTTCCTTCCCCTGGAGGCGGAACTCACGCCGTACCTAAGTCCTGGTGAGAATGAGGCGGAGATCACGGTCCTCTGCGGCGAGATCCCCAAAGTCACCCGGCCGGACGGCGCCGTGAAGAACCTCGCTCCCGCCGGCACCTGGTACGCCGGCATCACCCGGGGCATCTGGCAGGACGCCTGGCTCCTGACCCGCCCGGAGGTCTATCTCAAAGACCCCTTCCTCCTCACGAAGTGGGAGGAGAAGACCGTCTCCGCCTCGGTGGAGACCGACGGCGGGACGGGCGACGTCACCGCCGA
>JAEEGL010824289.1_pt1 | contig 16198 bp, 11 predicted proteins | sample 9134231 | NCBI WGS metagenome assembly JAEEGL01 (sample SAMN16246548, study PRJNA631951) | gut metagenome | biome: gut microbiome; feature: rumen; material: fiber-attached | host: Bos | place: Iran: Karaj | collected 2018-10
ACTGCGTGTACATGTTCGCCATGTAGTCGAAGGCCTCGAGGACCGTGTTGGAGTCCAGGTTGATCCTCATTCCGTCGTCGGTCCAGATGGTGGAGCCGCGCTGGAACGTCATGGTGGACAGAAGCTCGAGTCCCGGACCGATACCGATGTCCATGTTGTTGTACTGGAGGATCGGGATCAGCGCCAGCAGCTCGTCCCAGGTCTCCGGCGGATCAAGTCCCAGAGCCGCGAGCACGTCAGTGCGGTAGAACATCATCATCCATTCCTGCTTCACCGGCAGACCGTAGGTCTTTCCGTAAAGTTCCAGGTTGATGAACGCGCTGGGCGAGAACCGCTTTTTGACCTCGTTCAGGTCGTTGAATCCGTTAAGATCCAGAAGCGCACCTCTCATGGCGTAGTCCATGATGTCGCCGGAAGCAGTACCGGTCGTGTTGGTCGCCGCCGTGCCCTCGAGGGCAAGGTCGGGACCGATGCCCGCCAAGATGGCGGGGAGGAGCGCGTCGCCCGAGACCAGTTTCAACGTGACGGGGATGCCGGTTTCGGGAGCGAATTTGTTGTTGATCTGAGTTCTGATGATCTGCGCCTGGTCACGGCCGGAGACGGTCCATGCCTGGAGCATATCCTCGGTGAGTCCCTGGTTGTCCTCAACACCGAGAGCGGAGTAATCGGTGAAGAAGGAGCCGAAGAACTGACCCATTTCGTATTTCGTCGCGTCGAAGAAGTTGCCTTCCGCGCGCGGAAGTTTCTCTTTATTCTCCCTCGCTCTCTGAACGAGGATGTAGTCGAGCTGCAGGGGCTGCTGCTTCGCGCTGTTTACCCACGTGCCGAGGGTACCGAGCTGAGTCTTGAGAGAACCGAGGTTCCTTGCGATCTGGTCCTCGTCGCCGCCCATCTTCTCCATGAGGATAGCGGCCTGTTCAAGAAGCGCAGTCTGCTCGCTGCGCCCTTTGCTGAAGGTCCGCAGCTCGTCGATGGCCCGGTTGAGCTCTTTCGCCTGAACGCTGAGATCCTTGACGGTGTCCGGCATTATCCTCATGAAGCCGTAGTCGCGGTACTTGTCCGGATCGGCTCCGGTAAGGCGGAGGATCTGCAGATAGTCGGCGTTGACGTTTTTCTGAACGTTCGAGACGGTGCGGATGATCTCCGCCATGTCTCCGAGAGACGTCTCGATCCTCAGGGTATGTTCGCCCTCGCCAAGGAAGAATTCAACCGTCTCGTCCCCGACCTTCGCCTCGGTTATCTTGAAGTTGTTCGAGGAGTAGAACCGCAGGTTGTTCGCCTCCTTGAACGGGACTTCGCCGTCTATGTAGATCTTTCTCGATACGAACGTACCTTCGTTGAACGACTGCTTGTATCTGAACACAAAGGTATAAAGTCCGGGATTGTTGATTTTGAACGTGTATTCCGTCCACTGGCCCACCGTGTACCCGGTCGTCGAATCGCCGAGGGTGTTCATCAGATAATGTGTGGCGTGCTGGGGTTCCGTGATGGCGGACGTTCTGTTGTTGTTCGGGAACATGGTCGCGTCCGACACTGTGGAAGGGGTCTCGGCGTCAAGATAGATCACGTCGCTTCCCTTGTTCTTCCCGCTGACGTTCTCTTTCTTGTACTCCTCCCACGTCTTTTCCTTTTCCGGAGGACGGAGCGTGAAGGAGCTGATCGCCACCTCTTCCTTGAGCGGTTCCAGAGTCAGGGTGTTCTCACCCTCCTTGAAATAAATTTCAAAGGGAGCGGTATGGAATCCGTTTTTGTCCGTGCAGACGTAGGTCTGCCACTCCTTATACGTCTTCGACTCGGGCCGGATCTCGTTGCCCGCAGCGTCCTTGCGAAACGCGCCGTCTCTCCGGCCTTTATTGTCGGTCTTCGCAACGGGATCGAATCCGTCCTGATACTGCAGTCCCCAGATCTTCTTGAACTGCAGATACCGCGCCTCCGAGAAGGGAACGTGGTCGTTTATGTAGAGGATCCTCTCGATGGAGTTCGTCTTATCCGAGACGGAACAGTACTCAAGCTCGAGGACGTATCTGCCCGCCTGCGGCACGTCGAATTTGAACGTTACCGTGCCTGTTTCGGGCAGTATGACTGCTCTCTTTCCTTCAAAGTCTTTGATCTCCGGTATGACGGTGGTCTTTTCGTGTTCCTCGTCGAGGCAGTCCGCCGCTTCGAAGGTCAGTTTTTCCGTCCCCCGCGGGTCGTCCTTGTGGTTCTCGTCGTACTCGTCGTACGGGATCGCCGAGAGGATCTCCGTGATGGACTGCAGGCTCGCTTTTCTGTCGTCGCCCGTGGTCAGAGTTGCCGTCATTTCCTCCGCGCCTGCGTGCACGGCGGAAAGGACGCCCGTCAGCATCAAAGCCGCAAGGACGAACGACAAAAGCCTGCTCCCTTTTCTTCTTGTCATGTGACATTCTCCGTTCTGCCGGCGTCGCCGGCCGTGATTATGTTTGTCAGGCGGCGTTCCGTCCGCCTGTCCGCCGTTTTCACGCTCACGCGCCTACGCGTATGTGTACACGCGCACACGCGCGCGTGCGTGAAAATATAAGAGAGCCGGGATCCCGGCTCACGTCCGCTCCCCGCGGGCACTTTTCGGCGCTGATCCGGCGGGAAATTCGCGATCTCGCGCACCCGCCGGATCAAGTGTCAACATATTATCATAATACCGCGGAAAAGTCAAGCAAGGGAAAATCCCGGTTTTTCTCTGTGTGGCCGGGGAAAACGGCACTTTCGACAGTTGTCGGGCACTTTTGACGCCCATCCCCGGGGACGATCAGCGATTGCCGGCGCGCTCCGGGAAGCAGCGGGCGCCGCCCTGCAAAACGGGAAAGTTGCGCTCGCCCAAAATCGCCCGGAATCCCTTATTTTACAGGAGATTCGAGGCCTTGTGAGATTATTTGCAAGATTCTTTCCCGCGCCTCTTTTCCGTCCGTTTTTCCGCTCAAACGGCCTCGGCTCGGCACTGACTTTACGCACAAAAAAGAGCACCGGTTTTTGTATATATTTCACAAAAAAATCTTGAAAAATTCTACGTCTGTACAGGTTGCACAAATTTGTGATCCGACCCTCTCCGCGGGCGTCGTCCAAACTGTTTTTCATGCCGCCGGACCGGGCCCGAAAAAAGCGTGAAAATATCGAATTTGTTTATTGACAACTTGCCCGGTTCTCCTTATAATAATAACGAAAGAAGTTTCGCCGAGGGACGGCGCGGCCGCCGCCCGGAGCGGATAAAAAGGAAAGGAACGGTCACCATTATGTATTATATCGGAGTAGACCTCGGCGGCACGAACATCGCCGTCGGAATCGTTGACGAAAACAACGCTATCGTAAAGAAAGCGAGCACCCCCACGAAGCCCGAAAGAGGCGCGGACGCCATCGTCGCCGATATGGCGGCTCTCGCAAAGTCGCTCATGGCGGACGTCGGCATCACCGCCGCGGACATCGGCTGGGCGGGCGTGGCCTCCCCCGGCACCGTAGACCATGAGCGCGGAGTGGTGGTTTACGCTAACAATATCCCGTTTCTCGATTATCCCCTAGCGGACAATCTGTCCGCCCTGCTGGGCGGCATCCCCGTCCACGCGGAGAACGACGCCAACGCCGCAGCCAAGGCGGAAGCAATCGCCGGAGCGGCGCAGGGCGCGAAATATTCGGTAATGATTACCCTCGGAACAGGCCTTGGAGGCGGTATCGTCATCGACGGCGAGGTCTATTCCGGATTCAATTTCGCCGGAGCGGAGCTCGGCCACGTGGTCATCGAAAAAGACGGCAGACAGTGTTCCTGCGGCAGACGCGGATGCTGGGAGGCGTACAGCTCGGCGACCGGACTGGTGAACATCACCAAGGACCGCATCGCGGACGCGCGCCGGGACGGCAGAGCCACCGTCATGGAGGAGATGATCGGAGGCGATCTCTCGAAGGTTTCCGCGAGAACGGCGTTCTCCGCCATGAAGCAGGGCGACGAGGTCGCCGCTGAAGTGGTCGACGAATATATCGGCTATCTGGCGTGCGGACTCGGCAACATCATCAACATTTTCCAGCCGGAGATACTCACCATCGGCGGAGGAATCTGCAACGAGGGCGACTATCTCCTGAAGCCTCTGCTTGAAAAAGTGTTCTATAAGGAGACATACACCAAGGAGGGCACTCCTCAGACCGAAATAAAGATCGCGGCGCTGGGCAACGACGCGGGCATCATCGGCGCGGCGGTACTGGGAAGGCACTGATCTTTTATGAATGTCGGAGCGGGAAACCGTTCCGGCTTTTTTCATCGTCTTGACATTACGCCTTGCGTATGTTATCATAATCAGACAGGCGGTACCGAATGGTCCCGTCGAAAAAAACGGTTCTCAGAATGAAAGGAGAAAACCATGAAAAAACTTATCGCTATCATCCTGGTGGCAATGATGATCTTCGCTCTCGTTTCCTGCGCGGGCGACGCCGGGAAGAAGAACGACACCGAGAAGGACACCAAACAGGCTGTCGAAAATGACACAGGGAAGGCCACCGAACAGGCCACCGAAAAAGAGCCCGAAGCGCCCGTCTCAACCGATCCGATCGAGCCTCTGATCGAAGCTTTCCTCGACGAGTATGCGTGCATCACCCACGGCAAGGTGGACATTATATTCAACTACGCGGGCGATTCCTTCACTATGGAGAATCTGGCGAACGTCATCAAGGAAGCGGCGGGTCTCGATCCCGGGATTACCGTGGAGATCGATGAGGAAGTCTTTGAAGAGCTGAAAGAAGGCTATCAGGGCTCCGGCGACGGCGGAGGAGCCCCCGGAAACGGCTTCGTGTGGCCCGATCCCGTGACCGTGACGTTCACCAACCCCGCTACCGAAGAGGTCGTGGAGAGAGAAATCAGCTTCTCGTTCCGCAAGTGCCTGCCCTCCAAGGAGATCTACCCGAACGGCGTTCTCGGCACGTGCCCTGAGGACGGCAACGAGCAGATGAAGATGGCTTATCCGAAACTGATCCCCTACACCGTTTCCGAAGAGATGCCGACCTATGACGGCTACGAGGGCGAGTACACCGAGGAGGCCGTAAAGGCGTTCTTCCGCGAGGTCACCGGACTCACCGACGAGAGCCTGTACGATCTCACGCTGGTGTTCTTCGATCCCGACGCACGCGGTGAGCCCTTCTTCGTAGTATTCTCCGACAAGAACGCTCCCGCGGGCAAGTTCGACCCGGTATGGATCGAGACCGCGTTCTGATAGCGGAGCAATTTTGAGTAAGGGACTGCCGCATTAAGATGAGGAATCGTCTTTCTTTGTCCCGCGGGTAGTATTTGAATACGCCGAGGGACAAAAACGGCGGCAGAAAAAGCGTTAAAATGAAATAATCCGCAGGGTTCACCTTTGAATTGTGAACCCTGCGGATTTTTATCATTCATAATTCAAGGTCCATGATTTTTCTGTAAGCGCCCGACGGGCAGCCTTTTTTATTTCCTTTTTCCGTTCCCGCCACCGTGCGACACGGTGTGATCCGGCGACTGCACGCCTCGCCGTCTCTCTTCTCCGGGCGGCAGGAATTTCTTTTTTCCGACCCGCATTTTGTGACTCTTTTCGCCCGTGTACGGTGGTATAATCACGAGGCAATCAGGGAAAAGAAAGCGAAGGAAAAGAAAATGAGAAGAAAAATCGACGGGATGCTGTCGTCCGGGGCCGTGATCGGGAGAATAAAAAGCGAAGACGGAAGGGAGCTGATCCGCGCCGCGGTATTTTTCGCGGCGGGATTCTTTTTCGCAGGCGGTAGGTTCATCTTCGGTTCCGCCCCCTTCGGTGCGGCGCTTCTTTCCGCCGCGTCGGGATTCATCAACTCCACGGCGGCTCTCTGCGGAGTCATATTCGGGTGTATCAGATCGGAGGGCGGAGCGTCCTACGCCCTGACGTCGTTTTGTCTCTGGGCGGTACGCTTTCTTATGGGCCCCGTCGTTTCAAGGAACGGAGAAGGAAGAAGAAAAAACAGCGCGGGGAGCGGAGGGATACAGACCTTTCTTACATGGCGCGCGGCGACGTCATTTGACGAATCGATATACGTGAGAATGGCGTTCTCCTCCGTCACCGCCCTTGCGGGAGGAACGTTGTTCGCGATAACGGGCGTCCGAGGCGCCGCGGCGGTGGCCGCCGCAGTCGCGTCGTCTGTTTCCGCACCGGTTTTCACGTTCCTGTTTTATATATCGCCCCAGTGGGAACGCCTTTCGGACGGAGGCGCGCGTGATCCTGACGCAGGGAACGCGCCGTACGCGCTCCGGGAGGCGGGGAGCGTCGCCTTCAAGGCCGCCGCGGTGCTTTCCGCGTCCGCCCTTCCGATACCGGTCGTCGACCCGGGAGTGGCGGCGGCATACGCCGTCACAGTGATCTCCGCTCTCGGCGGTCCTGTCATCGGCGGAGTGATCTGCGGCGTGGTGTGCGGAGTTTTGCTGACTCCGTCGGCGGTACCTCTGCTGGCGATCTGCGCTCTCGTCTGCGGCGCGGTGAAAAGCTCGTCCGGGGCGGCGGCCGTGGCGTCTTCCTGCGTCGCGGGGATCGCCTGGAGCGTTTATTCCACGGGGCTTTCGGGAATGACCGGAACGGTCCCGGCGCTGATCGTCGTCTCAGCGGCGCTTGCCCCGTTCGCGCGATCTTTTATGACCTCCGGAGGAGAAAAACGTTCCTTGCGGGGACGTTTTGCCTCCGCCGACAGTTCCTTGACGGAGAAAATCATGAGGGACGGCGCCGCCAGGCGGCTGTCGGACCTGTCCGACGGATTTTCGTCTGTGTCAAAGGCGCTTTACGGCATGTCTGTCGACTCGTCTCTCCTGCCGGAGGACGAGGCAAGAGCGATCTGCGACAGAGCGTTCATGAAATACTGCGTGTCCTGCGGTATGCGTCACGCCTGCCTTGAAAGAGAAGCGGAGGAGACGGACCGGGTCCGGCGGGAGATGGCGCGATCCCTGGCGGCGGAGGGCAGAGTCAGCGCCGCGATCGTACCTGTCGCGCTGGCGAGACGGTGTTATAACATGGCGGAGATCATCGACGGGATCCACGAGCTCGGAGCGGTGCGCGCCGCGGAATCGAGCGTCTACGACAGGACCTCCGTGGTCGCAGCGGATTACGAGGCGGTATCCGACGTACTGCGTGACGCGGCAGAGACGGACAGAGGGGAGTTCGAACCCGACCGCGATCTGACGCTGAAGGTCATCGACGGAATCAGGGGATCAAGATTCACCGCCGACAGCGTGACCGTGTACGGAAAACGGCTGAAGCGTGTCGCCGCCTCCGGAGTTCACATTTCCGAGACGTCTCTCGGCGGCGACGATATAAGGCGCCTATTCGGTAAGATATGCGGCGTACGGTTCGATCCTCCCGTTTTCAGCATCGAAGGTGACTCGGTGAATATGGAGATGGACGGTTCCGTCCGGTTGTCCGCCGTGCGGGGCGGCGCCTCGGTTTCGCTCTCTCAGATCAGGAAGAAGAAACGCATCGCCCGGGGCGAGAACGACGGCGCGGGATCCTCCGGACTGAGAAGCGATCTGCTTCGCAGCCCCGGGACGGAGCCCTGCGGCGATACCGTAACGTCGTTTGAAACGAAAGACGGGCGGCTGTTCATGCTGATCTCAGACGGCATGGGAAGCGGAAAGGAGGCCGCATTGACGTCCGGCACGTGCGCCATGTTCCTCGAGCGGATGCTCACCTCGGGCGCCGCGGTTGATACCGCGCTGAAGATGGTCAACACCATGATACGCGCCAGAAAAACGGAGTGCTCCGCCACGGTGGATCTCGCCGAGATCGACCTTGTGACCGGCATGGCGCGTTTCGTCAAAAGCGGAGCGGCGCCGTCCTTCGTCATAAGAGACGGGCGTTTGTTCCGACTCCAGTCGAGGACTGTGCCCATTGGTATCATCCGCTCCCCCGACGCCGAGACCTTCTCCTTTGAGCTGGAGCCGGGCGACGCGGTGGTGATGCTCTCCGACGGGGTGGCGAGGAGCTTTGAGGAGGCTACGTGGCTGTACGAGCTCCTTTCCGACGAAGAAGAGTGGGACGAAGATCCCGAAAAAATGGCGGAGAAGATCGTTCTCTCCGCCGTGGACAGCGGCGCGGAGGACGACGTGACCGCGGGCGTGGTGCGCATTCTTCCCGAGAAGGCGGGATAAAACAAAACGAACGGAACAGCGGACCGGACGGGAAACCGTCCGGTTTTTAAATAAAACTGTTGACAAGCGGAGTCATATACAGTATAATCAAATTGACCATATTTTGAAGAAAGGAGGATTTACACGATGGCAAAAAGAATTATAGCGATCGTTCTGTGCCTGCTCTTCGTTATGGCCGTACTCGCTTCCTGCGCCGCCACCAGCCCGAAGGCCGTAGTTAAAAAGCTGGAAAAGGCTTACAACAAAAAGAGCGGTAAAGCGTACTTTGAAATTCTCGATCCTACATCACAGGTCGTTGCAAAAGCTGCAGCCAAAAAAGAAGGCGAAAGCATCAACGAGTATTACAAGGACAGATTCGAGGATAAAGATAAGGTCAGCATCAAAGTCAAGAAGGTAAATTACGAAGAAGGCAAAATGGTTGCCAACGTTAAAGTAGAGGTTAAAATCAAAGGCGAGGATGATTCCTTCGACAGAGAGATCACCTGCGTCAAAGTCGGCGGCAAGTGGTACTACATGGGCGGATTCTACTATTGATCACCGACGCCTCAAACCGCACAAACTCAAAAACCGGACGGTATCACCGTCCGGTTTTTAAACAAAACAGTTGACAAGTGTTTTGTTATCCAGTATAATCAAGTTGGAGATTTTGAAAGAAAGGAGGATTAATATCTTATGGCAAAGAAGATTATTGCGATCGTTCTGTGTCTGCTCTTCGTTATGGCTGTACTCGCTTCCTGCGCCGCTACCAGCCCGAAGGCCGTAGTCAAAAAACTGGAAAAGGCTTACAACAAAAAGAGCGGTAAGGCGTACTTTGAAATTCTCGATCCCACTTCTCAGGTCATGGTAAAATCGGCGGCGAAGAAAGAAGGAGAGAGCGTCGATAAGTATTTAAAAGACCAGATGTTCGATGAAGACAACGACAAAAAAGTTACCGTCAAAATCAAGAAAGTTAACTACGGAGAAGGCAAGACGACAGCCGAGGTCAAGTGTGAGATAAAATTCAAGGGCGAGGATGAGACTCTGGAAGAAACCATCAGCTGCGTGAAGGTCGGCGGAAAATGGTATTATCGCGGCGGATTCTGATTTGATGCGTTCATCAAAGTTCAAAAACCGGACGGTATTCCCGTCCGGTTTTTCGTTTGCGTTTCTTATTTCAGTATCGACTCCATCGTGGCGCCCTTGCCGTGGATCTCCTCGAAATCCTCGGTGAATCTCGCCACCGCCGCGTCGATGGACGGCAGTCCCAGGGCGTTCCTGATGATCCCGTAGCCCACCGTGGCGCTGTGCGCGCCGCTGGCGAAGGCGTGGACCACCTCGGCGGTGTTCTTGAAGCTCGCCGCCAGGATCTTCGCGTCGCTGTCCGACTCGTTGATGAACGAGCGGAGCTGTGTGATGACGGAGTCGGCGTCCGTGCAGTTGTCCTCCATGCGGTTGTAGTACACGGCGACGTATTTCGCGCCGGCCAGCACCGCCAGGATCCCCTGCATAGACGTGTATATGCCCGTGGCGGTCACGTTGACTCCCTCTTTTGCCAGCGCCTTGATGGCGGGGAGCCCCTCGCGGCTCACGGGGATCTTGATGTACGTGTCGTGACCGATCACGCTGATGATGGTCTTGGCTTCCTTTATGATCCCCTCCGTGGTGGAGGACACCACCTGAACGTGGAGGGATCTTCCGTTGGTACAGAGCCGTCTGATCTCGAGCAGTCTTTCGTAGACGTCGATCTCGCCCTCTTTTTTCAGAATACTGGGATTTGACGTGACTCCGCTGATGGGCCAGTTGGACAGACCGTATCTGAGTTCGTCCAGATTCGCGGTATCAAGCATGAGTTCAAGCACCTAAAACACTTCCTTTCATTTGCCTCCGCGCTCCCCGACGCGGCGGCGGGGCGGTTCTTTCCGCTATCCCGTTATCTTTTTGTCGCCAAATATTTTAGCACAACCGGACCGTGCGGTAAAGAGTCGAACTGTCCAAAAATCACGCCGTCCGACTGTCGGCCTTTGTTCAGGCTGAGCGGGACGGCGTGTTTTTTTCTCATTCACCGATGATATATCTGTTTACGTTGCCGACGATCCCCTGGGAAACGGTGTACTGCGTGACGCCGGGGGCGATCCCGTCGACGCCCGGCCTGTGAGTATGGCCGGTCAGCACCGCCGCAATTTTTCCCGTATTCCGCCGGATCAAGTCGACGAACCCGAGATTCTCCGCGGGACATCCGCTGTAGTTGAGGAAAAAATAATCATCGACGGGACCCTCCGCCGGACGGCACGCGTCTGCAAGGACGGGAACGTGCATGGCGAGCAGGATCTTTTTCTCGCTTCCGATCAGTTTTTCAAGCGCGTCGAGCTGTTCCCCGCTGATCTCGCGTCGGGAGTCGTCGATCCCGACAACCGTCAGACCGTCAATCCGGAGTATCTGCACCGGCTCAGCGGCGGATGAGATCGCGTGACCCGCCGGTATCGCGGCGCGGTCTTCGTGATTGCCGCAGACGGTCATCACGGGGAACTTTACACCGGATAACGCGGAGTCAAAGAAACGGATATTCGCCGGAGTGACGGAATCAAACACGTCCCCCGTGAGTATCAGCGCGTCGCACCCCTTCCGCGCCTCATCCAGAGCGCGGCGGAAGTGCTCCTCCGGCGGTCTCATCTGCTCCTCGCCGTAAGTTTCTCCGGCGGAGAGAGCAAAATCTCTCCTTATATTTTCCCATTCGGCGGCAGCTTCCGCCGCCTGTTTTTTCTCGCCGTCCGTCGACAGCGCGTCTGTGCAGTTCAGATGAAAGTCCCCGGCGTGGAGGACCGTTTTTCTTTTCATCCCCGGAACGGGGATCCTGAAATCCCGTATCATATCGGAAAAACCTCCGTTACCGTCACTTGTTTCTCCCGGGCCGTCGCGCCGCCTCCTCCTTTTCTCTTTGCCAGACGGGCTTCCGCTTCAGCTCGTCGAAAATACGCACGTATCCCTCATGGCGGGATTCGGGAACGCCGCCCGCCGCCATTTTTTCGAGCACCGCGCACCCTTCCTCGCGCAGGTGTGTACATTTCGTGTATCTGCACTTTCCGAGACAGTCTGCGAACTCCCTGAAATATAGCGGCAGGTCCTCCGGCTGAAAAAACGTGAAACGGGTGAAATCCAACATGGAGAACCCCGGCGTGTCAGCAAACAGGAACGGCGCGCCTCCCGCCGTGAGCGGGTAAAGCTCCGTCGTTCTCGTGGTATGGCGGCCTCTTTCGGTCTTGCGGCTCACCGCGCCTGCCCGCAGGTCAAGTTCCGGAAAAAGCCGCGTCATGAGCGTGGATTTTCCCGCCCCCGACACTCCGGCCACCGCGGCGCGGACCGGAACGCCCACGTTTACGCCTTCCGCGGCGATATCCGATATGTATCCGGCAAGCGCGTCGCATCCCTCTCCGGTGACGGAACTCACCGCAAAGGACGAAAAACCGGCTGTGCGGTATATATCCCGTATCCGTTCCGCCTCGGTGCGGTCGGCGTCGAGCTTGCACGCCACGATCACGGGCTCTATCCCCGCGGATTCAAGGATCGCCGTCAGTTTGTCCGCGGTGATCAGGTCCGGCTTCGGTCTCGCCGCCGGGATAAGCAGGAAGACGTGGCTGAGATTGCTGAGCGGAGGTCGCACGAGGGAGTTGCGGCGCTCCAGAAGATCGGTGATGACGTATCTCGCCTCGCCCGCCTCATCCGCGTCCGAGTCGCGCTCGACCATAACGTCGTCTCCCGTGAGGGGAGTCACTCCGTCAAGGCGAAATCTGCCCCGGGCGGTGCAGAGAAGAGGATCTCCGGCCGCTCCGTTCAGATATGGGCGGACCGTATACAGTCCGCCCACACCCTTCATAATTATTCCGGTCAGTTTTTTTGAATTTTCCATTATCCCTCAAAATCGTTCGCGACTTCACCGGTGGTTTCCGGAGCAGTCTGTTCGGGCTCGGTCGAAGGGGCCTCGGTGTCGTCCGGAGGAGTCGGTTCGGGCTCGGTCGAAGGGGCCTCGGTGGTGTCCGGAGGAACCGGCTCGGTCGAGGGCTCCTCGACGGTATCGGGAAGAGTCGGCTCAGGCTCCGTCGGCTCGGGTTCGCTCTCCGTTTCCGCTGCCGTCGCGTCGGTGGCGCCGGGCAGCCGCGGGGGTTTCGTTTCTTTTTCGGTAGTATCGCCGGAATCGGTACCCGTGTCTGTCATCCCTTTGGGCACACCGTAATTCGGACCGCCGCTGACTGAAAAATCAATTACGGTTTTTTTGACTACCATCGTATCGGGAAGGATCGACTGTGACACGACCGTCCCCGCTTTTTTGTCGGAGCGCACGTAACTCACCCGACCTACCGAAAGGCCCTCGTCTCTCATTTTCCGGAGAGTCTCCGCCTCGCTCTTGCCGACGAAATCGGGAGTTTTGATATCCCCGTCGGCAGGCCCGCGGCTTACCCTGACCGTCACGATATCTCCGCCGTTCAACACCGAACCCGCCGCGGGATCGGTGGAAACAACGTATCCGATCTCAATGCTGTCGCTGTACTGTTTTTCAATATTGCATTTGAGTCCGACGGCTCTCAGCTCGGAGACCACAAGTCTGTAGTCCCTGATCGAATAATCTTCGAGGATCAGGTCCTCCTCGCCTCCGCTGATCACCAGTTTGATCTTGCAGGGCTTTTTCCCCGGCAGGACCTTCTTCTTCACTCCCTCCGAGGGAGACTGACTGATGATCGTTCCTGCCTCCACCGTATCGTCGTACTTGTATTCCACCTCGGACAGCGTGTAGTAATTCGATTTCTCAAACCAATCCTTCAGCTCGTCGGAATACCGGGAACTGACGAAGTTCTCCACGGTAATGGTCTCGTATCCTTTTTGGGAACTGCTGTTCAGCACGTTGTTGAAAATATACAGACCGCTTATGGCGAAAACGATGAGAAAGGAGACGAATATCCCCACTATCATCGGGAACATGGTACGTGAGACTTTGCTTTTCTTAAACTTTTTGGAAAAGAATCTCTTGAACTTTTCCGAGGTGGTGGGCTTGAACACCACGTTGGGGTTTTCCCTGAGTTTCTGAAGCTGGCTCAGCATCTGTGACGCGCTTTGATACCGGACGGCCGGGTCCTTCTCCATCGCCTTCAGGATGATCTGCTCAAGCCCCGGAGGAACATGTGAATTCACCTCGCGGGGGGCGGCGGGGGTATCGTTGACCTGCATCAGTGCGACCGACACGGGCGACTCGGCGTCGAAGGGCAGCGTGCCCGTCGACATTTCATACATCATCGCGCCGAGAGAATAGAGGTCGGAACGGGCGTCTATGGGGTCGCCGCTGGCCTGTTCGGGGCTGATGTAGTAAACCGTGCCTATCGCCTTGTCGGTCATTGTGACCGTGTCGGTATTCGGAAGTTTGGCAATGCCGAAGTCCATCACCTTGATCACGCCGTTTTTCAGGAGCATGATGTTCTGCGGCTTGATGTCCCGGTGAACGATTCCCTTCTGGTGCGCGTGTTCAAGGGCCTTCAGTATCTGGATCGAATATCCGACGACTTCCTTGAAGCTGAGCACCTGCCTCCGCTGAATGTAGCTTTTCAGCGTGATGCCCTCGATATATTCCATGACGATGTATTTCACGTCGTCCCGGACGGAAACGTCGTAGATATTTACGATATTGGGATGGGAGAGCATGGCGACTGCTCTGGACTCGTTTATGAACCGCTTGACCGACGGTTCGTCCTCGGATATATCCTCACGGAGGATCTTAACGGCGACTATGCGGCGCATAAGAAGGTCCACGGCTTTGAAGACTACCGCCATGCCGCCTACGCCTATTACGTTCTCGATCCTGTATCTGTTATCGAAGACCTGTCCGATGAACTTTTCGTAATTTTCCATTCCTGAGCTGCCTCCTTATCATATTGAAAGGATAACGACAGTTATGTTGTCGACTCCGCCGCGCTCGTTGGCGAGATCCACAAGGGCATCCGTCGCCTCTCCGAGCTTCTCTTCTCCGCCGTCTCCGGCTTCCCTGACGATCTCGGCGATCTCATTGGTCTCGATCATGTTCGTCAGACCGTCGGAGCAGAGAAGAATACGGATCTTTCCGTCTTCCTCGGGCAACCGGTCACGGTCGACTCTGAAAATATCGGTCTTGACACGCGCCTCGGTACCGACGGCTCTGGTGATTATGTTCTTTCTCTTTGACGTCTTGGCCTTTTTCGGAGACATCCTGCCGAGATCCACAAGATGCTGGACGTAGGAATGGTCGCGGGTGATCTGCCTGATCCCTCCGTCGGTGATGACGTACATCCTGCTGTCGCCCACGTTCGCGGCGTAGATGTCCTTACCGGACGCGACCGCGGCCACCAGGGTAGTGCCCATCCCGAGAAGTTCAGGATCTTCCGCGCTCATGGAGAACACCGCCTCATTCGCAGCGGACACAGCCCCCGTCAGTATCACGGGGATGGAGGAGCCCTCGCTGATATCAAGTTCCTTGGTATCGGCGTTCATGGAGAAATCCTCCTTCGCCCCCTCCTCGATGAGATCGCTGAGCCTGTCGCCGTATTTGTCAATATACCCGACGAATGCCTTAGACGCGACCTCGCTGGCGGTGGCTCCGCCGTTGACTCCGCCCATGCCGTCGCAAACCACGGCGAGGGTGACGTCTCCGGGATATTCCTTGATTATGAAGTTGTCCTGATTTACGGCGCGGCGCTTGCCCACGTCTGTCTTTCCGCTGTAAATCACGCGAACCACCCCTTTCTACGAACGGCTTCATTTTTCCGTCGCCGTTCCCGATCTGTTTATTATAATACTTTTTTATTCTTTTGTAAAGTTTTCCTCAGCGGCGCGATCCTCTTCGCGTGCCCGCCTGAGCTGTCCGCAGGCGCCTTCGACGTCGCCGCCGAAACTCCTTCTCACCGTGGCGTTCTGTCCCATCCGGACGAGCATATCGGCAAAGCGGGCAGCTCTTTCCTTAGCGGGACGGCGGAGTCCGGTCTCCTTCACCTCGTTCAGCAGGATCAGATTCACGTGGGACGGATACCCCATTTTTTCTTTCAGGAGGGAGGCGAGACCGCGCGCGTCCTCCGGGGAGTCGTTTTTGCCGGATATGAGTGTATACTCGAAGGAAACGCGCCGGCCGGTATTCTCAAAATAGTATCTGCACGCTTCCATGAGAGCGTCAAGGGAATATTTTCTCGCCACGGGCATCAGCTCCCGCCGTTTTTCGTCGCTGTAGGCGTGCAGTGAGACGGACAGCGTCACCGGAAGGCCCTCATCCGCGAGTTTCTTTATCTCCGGTACGAGGCCGCAGGTGCTGAGGGACACGTTTCTGAGCCCGATCCCGAGGCCATCCTTCTCGTTAAGCAAACGGAGAAACTTTACCACGCTGTCGTAGTTGTCCAGCGGCTCGCCTATCCCCATGATGACGATCTTGTCCACCCGTTCCCCGGCGTCCCGGCCCGCCGCAGCCACCTGACCGATCATCTCCGAGGGGAAAAGGTCGCGGACTCTGCCGGCGCGTGTGGAAGCGCAGAACGCGCATCCCATCCGGCATCCCACCTGTGACGATATGCACAGAGAGGTCCCGTAGTCGTGGCGCATGAGGACGGACTCGACGCATTCGCCGTCGATAAGAGCGAAAAGGTATTTGGACGTTTCGCCGTCTTTTGAATCCTGCCGTTGCAAAACCCGCGGCATCCGGTACCCGCCCGCCGCGAGCTTCTCGCGGAGGGAGGGTGGCAGGTTCGTCATCTCCTCCGGGAACGCGCCCCGATGGATCCATGAGAAAATCTGCTTTGCACGGTACGCCGGCTCGCCGACGGAGATCACGTATTCCCGCAGCTCCGCCGGGGTCATGGACATTATATCTGCGCTGTTCAACCGTCTGTACCTCCGGCGTAAGTTTTCGGGATCGGGGTTTTCGTTTAACTCTTGCTATCAAAAAGTAAGGATCTGCTTTCGTGAAGGGCGCTATGCAATACTGAAAGTCACATTTTTCGCTGAAATCTTGCTTCCAAAAAGTAAGGATTTGCTTTCGTGAAGGGCGCTATGCAATACTGAAAGTCACATTTTTCGCTGAAATCTTGCTTCCAA
>JAEEGL013212387.1_pt1 | contig 16197 bp, 14 predicted proteins | sample 9134231 | NCBI WGS metagenome assembly JAEEGL01 (sample SAMN16246548, study PRJNA631951) | gut metagenome | biome: gut microbiome; feature: rumen; material: fiber-attached | host: Bos | place: Iran: Karaj | collected 2018-10
GCAGTACACGAACTATTACGAAGGCATGGGCTGGATGGGTATGCTCTCGGCCATCGACAACGAGTCGACGTACAAGATCAAGACCAATGCGGCATGCACGGTGGACATGGTCGGTTTGGAGACGACTTCAGGGCAGCATCCGATCACGGTTGGCCCAGGCTGGAACTGGATTGGCTATCCCGTCAACTCGTCCATGAGCGTAGCCACGGCGTTCTCAAACGTCACGCCTGCCAGCGGCGACCAGGTGAAGGCCCAGAACGGCTATGCCAATTACTACGATGGCATGGGTTGGATGGGCACCCTGTCGACCATTGAACCGGGTATGGGAATACTATACAAGTCGAACGGCAGCGGCAGCTTCACGCTCGTCTATCCCGCAAACTCAAAGGGAGAGGCCCTTGTCGAGAACATCATCTCGGAGAACAACCACTGGGTGCCCGACATGCACGCCTATCCCGACAACATGACGGTGACGGCCATAATAGAGCTTGACGACAACGAACTCCAAAGCGACAGCTACGAGCTTGCCGCCTTCGCGAACGGTGAGTGCCGTGGCAGCGTGAGGTTGATGTACGTCGAGCCACTGAACCGCCACATCGCCTTCCTGACCATTACCGGTGAAGAGGTTACCGCACTCAGCTTCAGCCTCTATGACACGCAAACGGGCGAAGAGATCTATGATGCCCAAGAGACCCTGAACTTCAGCAACAACGCCACCGTTGGCGACGTAAGAGCGCCATACGTCCTCCATTTCCGTGGCACGACGGGCACAAGCGATTGGGCCAACGGCCTGAGCGTTTATCCGAATCCTGTCAGAAGAGGCGAGAAGTTCAGCCTATGCACAGCGGAAGAAATCGGCGAGGTGCAGGTTGAAATCATCGACGCCCTCGGCCAGATAGAGACGTTGCGCACAATGTCACTCCAGACCACCATCACCGCCCCGAACGTGTCTGGCGTTTATACACTACGCATCATTAAAGAAGGGAAGGGAACGTGTTATAGAAAATTGATTGTCAGGTAAATATTGATTGTTTGGATGCCATAATAATGAGCAATCTGACCCAATCCATATTGAAACAATATTGGGGCTATTCTACTTTTCGCCCATTGCAGGAAGACATTGTCGATTCTGTGATGAAAGGAAATGATACTCTTGCCTTATTGCCTACAGGTGGAGGCAAGAGTATCTGTTTTCAGGTTCCAACAATGGCGATGGAAGGGTTGTGCCTTGTCATTACGCCGCTCATTGCGCTGATGAAGGACCAAGTGGCGCATCTTGTGGAGAGAGGCATTTCTGCTGCGGCCATTTATTCGGGGATGCATCCTGATGAGCTGAATTTGGCCTACAATCAGGCGGTCTATGAGCGGTTGAAATTCCTTTATGTTTCGCCAGAACGCCTTCAAACAGAGCAATTTATCGAGGCGTTGAAACGGATGAAGGTCTGTCTCTTAGCCGTTGATGAGTCGCACTGCATCTCGCAATGGGGCTACGATTTTCGACCACCATACTTGAAGATTGCAGAAATTAGACCGTATATTCCTAAGACACCAGTATTGGCTTTGACTGCCACTGCCACGGCAAGGGTAGTAGACGATATACAATTTCGTCTCGGTTTCAAGGAAAAAAATGTTTTCCAAAGTAGCTTTGAGCGTAAGAATTTGACTTACAATGTGTTTCGCGAAGCTGATAAATATGGCGTTCTTCGGCGTAAATTGGAGAGCATGTTGGAGGGCAGTGCCATCGTTTATGTGCGTAATCGCAAAAGGACGCAGGTCATTGCGGATTGGCTCAATTCGGTGGGCATTCCTGCTACGTACTATCATGCAGGACTTGATTCCAAGACACGCGACAGTCGCCAAGAGATTTGGATGAAGGGTAAGGTAAAGGTCATCGCGGCCACAAATGCTTTCGGTATGGGTATCGACAAACCCGATGTACGTTTGGTTATCCATATGGATTTGCCAGACAGCCTTGAGGCCTATTTCCAGGAGGCGGGTCGTGCGGGTCGCGATTTGAAGGCTGCCGAGGCAGTTTTGCTTGTTTCGCCTGCCGACATCAAGAAATTGCAAGAGGATTTGGCTAACTCTTTTCCTGAATTGGAACGCATTAAGCTGATTTATAACGCTTTGGGTAATTATTTCAACATCCCAGTTGGGGCAGGAGCAAACGTGTCATATCCTTTGGTTATCAATGATTTTGCGAGCCGTTATGGTTTCTCAATCATTGAAGTGTTTCACACGCTGAAGATACTTGAAAAAGAGGGATTTCTATTGCTGTCAGAGCGTTTCGACGAGCCTTCAAAAGTGATGATAAAAGCCTCTCGTGACGACATTTATGGTTTTCAGGTCAATAATCCGCAGTTCGGCGAGTTGATTAAGTATATGTTGCGTAGTTTGCCTGGCGTGATGACCGAATTTGTGAAAATCAATGAAGAAGTCTTGGCCAAAAAAACCGGCCTATCGGTGGAAAAAGTGCTGGAACAACTTAAGATGCTGGATGCCTACAACTTCTTGTCCTATGCGCCGCGTAACGACAAACCTCAAGTGCTTTTTCTTTCAGAATTTGTTGATACAAGGCATTTTAATCTTTCCAAAGAGAATTATCATGATCGAAAACATGAGGCAGAATTGCGTGTCAAAGCGGTAGTCAACTTTGTTAATGATGATACGGAATGTCGTAGTATTCAGCTTTTGCGTTATTTCAATGAAAGGAAAGTAAAAGCTTGTGGGCGTTGTGATGTTTGCCTGAAAAAGGAACCTGTTCAAGTTGATTATCAGTCGCTTGAAAACAAGTTGGTGGATGTTGTGAATGAAACGCCTATGATGTTAGGCGAAGTGATGACGCAGTGTCGGGATTATGAGGAGGCCAAGGTGTTGGATTCCATTCGTTTTCTTATCGACAATGGCGTTTTGGAATTGGATAATAAAGGCAAGTTGCATTCAAGAAACAAAAAAAGCCGTCATTACTGACGGCTTTTTTTCTCTTTATCAATCAATTATTTCAAGAGATTGCTAGCGGGTTTGAATTTCACAATCTTCTTAGCAGCAATCTTGATGGTCTTTCCAGTTCTCGGATTGCGTCCTTTTCTTTCGGGACGGGCGAGGACAGACATTGTACCGAAGCCCACGAGAGCAACTTTACCATCATTTTTCAGTTCACCTTTGACAGCATCCATGAAAGCGTCAAGGGCTTTTCTTGCATCGACCTTAGTCATGCCGGCTTTTTCAGCCATGGCGTTGATTAATTCAACTTTGTTCATTGTATTAGTATTATGGGGTTAAACGTTTAGGCTACAAAAGTAATGTATTTTTGAAAAATGCAAGCTTTTTTTCTAAAAAATGCAACATTTTTCTTGAAAAAATCCATTTTTTTTGCGAAAAATGGCGTTTTTGGCTTAAAATCAGGCTGCTTTCCAGCTCCCCAACAATGGTGTACCACGCAAAAAGTCGGAAACAGACATACTTTTTTTCCCAGCTTGTTGCACTGTGGTGAGGTGAAGGAAACCGTCTTTGGCAGCAATTTTTAAAAACTTTCGGTTATCGGTAAGTACGGTTCCGATGGGCAGGCCATGGAGGGTAATTTCGATTTCGGAAGTAAAGACTTTCATATCAATAATGGCTCCGTCGTTGGACAGGAGTTGGGTGTGGGCTGCTGGATGGGGCGAAAGACCTCGGATGTGATTGTAAATCGTCAGACAATCCAGGTTCCAATCAATGGTGCAAAACTCTTTTGTGATTTTCGGAGCAGTCTTCAGCGTAGTCCCTTGTAACAACTCTTCTTGTGTTTGGATTTGGACTTCATCGTTGGCGATTTTTCGTATAGTTTCGACAACGATTTTGTTACCCAATTGCATCAGTTCGTCGTGTAGCTCTCCAGCAGTTTCATCGGGACGAATGGCCACTTTCTCACGCATGATGACGGCGCCTTTGTCGATTTCTTCGTTAAGGAAAAAGGTGGTCAAACCAGTCTCTGTTTCTCCTTTGATGATGGCAAAATTGATGGGCGCTGCGCCACGATATTGGGGCAGGAGGGAGGCGTGGAGATTGAAAGTGCCAAGCTCGGGCATCTGCCAAACTACAGATGGCAACATCCTGAAAGCCACTACGATAAATAGGTTGGCCTGATAGGAAGCCAGTTGTTTCAGAAACGTTGGGTCTTTCAGTTTTTCGGGTTGGAGCAATGGCAAATTGTGCGCCAAAGCCGTTTTCTTGACTTCCGAAAACTGTATTTTCTTGCCACGTCCTGCGGGCTTGTCAGGCATGGTGACGACGGCAGCCACCTCATAGCCTGCGGCGAGAATGGCTTCCAATTGCGAGGACGCAAATTCAGGCGTTCCAAAATAGATGATGCGTATGTTTTTCATGCTACAAAGATAAAAAAATCCCGACTTTGAAAAGTCAGGATTTTACAAAATATTATAACCTTATGAAAAAATGTTTTACTTGTTGAGTCTTTCTTCAACGTTGGCGATGTTCTTGCTGATTTCAAAAGCTTCGTTGCTCAGGGGGAAATCCTTTTTAAGCTTTTTGTAGCTTTCCAAAGCTTTAGCATAATCGCCCATAATTTCGTAGGTGTTGCCTTGCTTGGCGAGGAACATCGGTGAAGTGAAGTCGTTGGGGTTCTTGGCTGCAGCCTTGCCATAGTATGACGCGGCGCTTTGCATGTCGTTGAGTTCCATGTAACAATCGCCGATGGCACCCAAGGCCATTGGAGCCAAAATCTGGTCGTTGTTGGTGTATTTCTTCAGATAGTTAATGGCATCATTGTAGTTGCCTTGTTTCATATAGGAGATGCCAGCGTAGTAGGCGGCCAATTTGCCAGTCTTTGTTCCACCGTAGCTGCTTACAATATCAAGGAAACCGACGTTGTTTCCGTCGCCGTTCAGAGCGTTATCATACTGCTCTTTGTTGAAGTAGTCCTGAGCCTTGTAAATCAAGGTGCTGGCGGTTTGGTTGCGTTTCTGCTTGTATTTCGTCACACCATAGATGCCAAAGGCGACGACCAACAATGCAATCAAGATGGTCCACAGCGTTTTCTGGTTATTTTCAATCCAAAGTTCGGTTTTGCTTAAAGCTTCTTCAACGTTTTCGAGTCTTTCGTCTCCCTGTTGTTTGATGTCTTGTTGTTTTGCCATATCAGTTCAAAATTTTGAGTTGCAAAATTACGCTTTTTCATCATACGATTTACCAAAAAAGTCATTTTTTGGACTTTATTTTTTGGTTTGAGCTTTCAATTGTTTGGTTTACAAATATTTGTGTGTTTCTGTTTGTACGACATCCAGGGCTTTTTGGCAACAAATCGGGCTTGTTTGGTGATAAATCCGTATCTTTGCAGCCCAAGTGAACAGATGACTTATGACGCCACGCGACCATTCTTTGCTTGCTTTTTTGAGCCAGTTCATCACCGACGAGCGCAAACAGCGTTTTGAGGAGGTGCTTTTGTACCGCACGCGCCATCTGACGGTGGTTTTAGAGGACATTTTCCAGCCGCACAATGCCAGCGCCGTGCTTCGCAGCTGTGAGCTTCGTGGTATTCAGGACATCCATATCGTGGAGAACAACTACCAATACGATGTGAATCCCGACGTGGTGTTGGGTAGTACCAAATGGCTCAACCTGTACCATCATAATAAGGTGGAGTTCAACACGCCGGAAGTGTTTGAGAAGCTGCACAATCAAGGTTATCAGATTGTTGCCACTTGTCCGCACCGCGACGACTTCACACCTGAAACCTTGCCTTTGGACAAGCCGATCGCTTTGGTTTTCGGCACGGAAAAACTCGGCCTTTCCGATTACGCCGTCGAACATGCCGATATGCACGTGCGCATTCCTATGTTCGGATTTACAGAGAGTTACAACATCAGCGTTTCGGCAGCCCTGCTGATTTACACATTGACGAACCGTCTTCACGCCTCAGAAAGCATCGATTGGCACCTCACTGAAGAGGAAAAGGATGAACTTCGTTTGGAATGGACGCGCCGCACCTTGAACAGGATTCGGCAGTATGAGCGGAAATTTGATGCGATGTTTCCGGAGTTTGAATGAGGTTTTATTTTCCCCGATTTTCCACCCACACCCACAACCGCCACATCAAATAACCCCAGGCGAAGAAAAGGACATAAAAAATCCATTTCGGGACAGAGGTTTGGTAGGTTCCTTCTTTGTCGATTTCCGAGTATTGCTCGGTGGGGATGTCGGCATAATAATAAGCGCCTGCACCGAAGTCGTAGCCTTCGACGAGGCCGAGTTTATTGGCCATGATCCAAAAGGCCAAAAGCAAAGTGATTACCACCACGACGATGGTAATCACTTTGAAGATTTTGTGGTTTTTGTTCATCATTTGAACATGTCAAGCACCGGAACCTTGAAGACGACACCCGACAGCAGGAACCACACCGCGAACAGCGTGAGGAGGATGTTGAACACTTGTCCCACGATGTAGAGCCAGAGTACCTTGCCGCCTTGCATCTGCTTGAAGAGGCTCTTGAAGTTGGTGTCAAGGCCGATGCTGGTAAAGGCCAGCACGAAAGCCCAGTTCTTGTATTGGTCGAGGACGCCGTTGATGGCTTTCACGGTAGCGCCGTCAGTGAGTGGCAGGACGATGAAGGAAGCAACCAACGAGGCCACAAAGAAACCGATGATGAACTTCGGGAAGCGGTTCCAGATTTCGCCTGCACCGACTTTGCTGTCGCCAGTCTTGTCGACCTTGGTGGCAAAGAAGATAGCCACGAAGAAGGCGATGAAACCGATGAGGATATTCTGGATAGACTTCACGAGAACGGCGGCTTGTTCAGCTTCCTCGCCGAGAGCATTGCCGGCCAACACCACAGCGCCAGTTGAGTCGACGGTGCCGCCGATGAGGGCACCGCCCCTGAGTTGATTCATGAAGCAGGCGCGAATGCTCATAGGCTCGAACACCATCATGAGAATGGTGAAAATGATGGAGATGCTGATGGCCAACGAGAGGTCCTCTTTTTTGGCCTTGGCTGCCGCGCCCGTGGCAATGGCAGCACTGGTGCCGCACACCGAAGTAGCAGAAGCCAAAGTGATAACCAACGGCTTGTTGTCAATCTTCAGGATCTTGGTGCCGAACCACCACATGAAAATGATGACGATGGGAGTCACAATCCAGGCGATGCCGAGACCGTAGAGGCCGAACTTGGCGATGTTGGAGAACAGCACCGAGAAGCCCATGATGACCAATCCGGTCTTGATGTAAAACTCGGTCTTGATGGCGGGTTTCAACCACTCGGGCGTGCCCACAGTATTGGAAATCAGCAGGCCGATGAGCAAGGCCCAGAAAGCCCATTCGAGGTAACGGTTCAAGGTGAACTCGGCGCTTACCATACGTACCACGGTAGCGACGAGGAAAAGCACAACGAAAGCTGGGATGAACTTGCCTATTTTTTCGCCAATCAACTTGATGCCGATGGTGAATAGTATGCCCGTTACCAAGAAGGTGCGTAGCATTTTAATCCAGAAGACACCATTGAGTTGGGCACCCAATGCTTTCTTTTCTTCCACGTTCTCCCACCAGTGCCAGGTGCCGAACTTGGCGGCGGAGAAGTCGAACGAACCGGTCAGGACGGCGATGCAGCCAATGGTGATGACGATGAAACCGATCCACACGGCCAGCCAGTCTTCTTTTTTCCAGAGATTTGAGATGTTGTTTGCCATAACGCTTGATGTTTAGAATTTATAGTTGACGGCAGCCACCACGCGGTGAACATGAGCCTTCTCGAATTGGGTGTTTACAAGCTTGTAGTTCTCAATAAGCTGATAGTCAAGCTTTACGTTCACATTCTTGATGGGCCAATAGCTGAGGCCGCCTGTGTAATAGGTGGTGCCACCTTTTTCAACATCGGTATTGGGCAGGAAATGCTCGTAACGGAAAACTGGCATGAGTTGTTGGCTCTTTTCCTTGCCGAAATGGAAGTTGTAACCGGCCTCGGCATAGTAACCATTGCTGTGGTAAAAGTCTTCGGAGATGATTCTGTTGAGGCTGTCGGCGACGGTGTTATAGCCAGTCTTGCCGCTCAGGTATTCGGCACGGACGACGATGTTGCCGTCGTTGTATTGTGCACCGGCGGCCCAGCGATTGCGGGCACCTCTGTCGACGGCATCGGTAGAATATCTTCCGTTGTAGAACGATCCACTGAGGGTCAGGGATTTCAGGCCGGGATGCACGTCCAAGCGGCCCACGATGTCCTTGCGTTTGTTGTTGTCGGCAGCGTTGGCGCCATTGCCGTTGAACACACCGATGCTATAGTCGACGATGTTATAGACCGTGTTGCCTTCCTTTTTGATAGGGAAGAGGCTGCCCGTGGCCATGATACCGATGTCACGGCCCAAACGACCTACGCCGCACACGTCCTTGTAGCCGACGAGCTTGTTGATGACCTCGCCGTAGTCGTAAATCTCAAGGTTTACGGGATTGATGGGGCTTTCGATGGAGAACGGGAGCTTGAACTGACCGGCTTGGATGGCGAACTCGTTGCAGGGTTTGTACTTTACGAAAGCGTCGACCAAATAGGTGTCGTCGGCTTTGCCGAAGTTGCCTTGCAGTTTGTAGGAAAATTTCTGTCCAAACTTGCCTTCCGCCACCAAACGGGCGCGGCGAATCTTGAATTCGTTGCTCTCCAGTTTGCCGTTTTCATCAAAATCGGCGGTGAAGAAGGTCTGGACAAAGCCGGAAACCTTGACCAAATCAGGGTTGATTTTGGGCTTTTCCTGTTTCTCTTGTTTAGGCTCGTTGGAGTCTTTTTCAACCTTGACAGGTTTCACTTGTGCGTTGACACACAGCGGAATGGCACATAGCAACATTCCGACGATTAAACGAAAATTGTGTTTCATTTGGATAGATTTTAATACGTTTTCAATTTCAAGTTTGCTCCGTTGAAGCATACGATTTCGGCGGCAAAAATAGTAAAAATACTTATAGTAAATATACTTACTATTATTTTTCGCGTAAAAAAGTAGAAGTGAGCTGAGATTATAGAAATTGAAACATTTTGGCGTGTCCCACCATCTCTTCAAATGTAATCTTGAACCACTCGGTGTAATGCTCAGGATAGAGTTGGAGGTCTTTTTTCAAGTCGCTTAGGCTCATGTATTTCCATGATTCTACTTCGTCGTGGTTAATGTTGGGCGTTTCGTCACTTTGGCCGATGAAAACGTGGTCGAATTCATGCTCGGTGAGGCCTTCCCCGACGGGGGCCTTATATATAAAGGTATAGACTTCATGCATGGGGCAGGCCATGCCCATTTCTTCCATCAGACGGCGCGAGGTAGCCTCTTCCAAGGTTTCGCCAGCGCGGGGATGGCTACAGCAGGTGTTGGTCCAGAGGCCGGGGGAGTGGTATTTGGAGAGGGCGCGTTGCTGCAAGAGCAATTCGCCTTTTGAATTGAAGATGAAGATGGAAAAGGCTCGATGCAGATGTGGCGTCACATGCGCAGCCTGCTTCTCCATCTGGCCAATGGGCTGGTCGTTTTCGTCTACTAAGATTACATATTCTTCCATTACACGTTAAATCTAATGTTCAGAATATCACCGTCCTGCACAACGTAGGTCTTGCCCTCCACGCGGAACTTTCCGGCTTCCTTTACGGCGGCCTCTGAGCCATAATGCAAGAAATCTTCAGTGCTCATCACCTCGGCGCGGATGAAGCCGCGTTGCAGGTCGCTGTGGATGGCGCCGGCGGCGATGGGGGCGGTGTCGCCCACGTGGATAGTCCAGGCGCGGGTCTCGTCGGGACCGGTGGTGAAGAAGGAATGAAGGTTCAAAGTATGATAAGCCGTGCGCACGAGTTTGTTCACGCCAGGTTCAGTCAGGCCGGCGTCTTCCATGAAGAGCTGGCGGTCGTCGGCATCGAGTTCGGCGATTTCGGCCTCCAATTTTCCGGCGATGACGAGCATGTCCTGGCCTTCCTTCAAAGCGGCTTTCACGGCATCGGAATACTTGTTGCCCGTGGTGGCCGAAGCGTCGTCCACGTTGCAAACGTACAGCATGGGCTTGGCAGTCAGCAGTTGGATGTCTTGAATGAATTTCTTGTCTTCTTCGGGCACTTTTGCGTCACGTGCGTTACCAAAGTTCTCAAGGGTTTCCTTGTAAACCGTGAGCACATCGAAGGCTTTCTTGAAGTCCTTTTCGCCGTTTTTCAGCATTTTCTGCACACGCTCCAGTTTTCGGGTGACCAAATCCAAGTCGCGGACTTGCAGTTCAAAATCAACGAGTTCCATGTCGCGCACAGGGTCGATGCTGCCTTCGCTGTGGGGCACGTTAGGGTCGTCGAAGCAGCGCAGCACGTGGATGAGGGCATCCATGGTCTGTACCTCGGCCAAGAGTTTGTTGCCTACGCCCTGACCGCCTTTGCTCAAGCCAGGCAAGTCGACGATTTCGACCGTGGCGGGCACGATGCGTTTCGAGTGGGAGATGTTGTCGATGAGCTTGAGGCGCTCGTCTCTCACCTCGCACATGCCGATGTTTGACTTCGAGGCGAATCCGATTTCTGCCTTAGTGTTTGATATACAATTGAATATAGTAGTCTTTCCAGTGCTTGAAAGACCGATGATTCCGCAATTGAGTGCCATAGTATTGAGTTTTAAATGGGTTGCAAAAATAACAAATTACCTTTTATCTCCCGCATTCCAATCAATGCGTTTGTATTCCGTGTCGTAGCCGGTGTCAGTTTGGCTGATTTGGAAATTCATGTCGGAGGCTTTGGCTTCTTCGGCTTGCAGGCGCGAGTTTTCCTGCTGCTTGCCGATGTATTTCAGGCCGAGTTTCCACAGCTTGATGTCGCCCCAAATGAACACGATGTAGATGATGCCGCCGATGGCTGGCCCCAAGCCGTCGCTGATCATCAAGAGCCAGTCGAAAAGGCCGTGGGCAAGCATGGCCAACAGCAAGCCCGACCAAAGGTAGGTGCCGCGCTTCTCGGGATGGAACTTGGCCATTGAGAGGAAGTAACCCAACACCACGCCAAACAGGAAATGTCCAGGCACAGAAATCAAAGCGCGCACAATGCCCGTGCTGAAGCCGTACATGAAGACGTATTCGATGTTCTCCACACAGGCAAATCCTAAGCCGATGAAGGTGGCGTAGACAATCCCGTCGAAGTATTCATCGAAATTCTTGTCACGCCAAATGAAAATCATGAAAATCAAGAATTTGGAAAGCTCCTCAGGGATTCCAGCCTCCAAAAAAGCGGAGAAAAAAACCGTGTTGGCAATGAATGTTTTGCCCAAAATGACATTGACCAAACTGACGAGAAGTATGTCCAACGGAACGGCGATCAGGCCGCCGATGAAGGCTTTAGCCAACGATTTTATGGGTTCCTTTTGGTATTTGTCCTGCCGGTAGATGAACACCATCAACACGATGACGGGCAGGATGGCAATGCCGAAAAGAAGCAGATAATACAACATGGTTTAATTCTTTTTGGCAAAAGTACGGACTTTTGTTGAGAAAATGTCTTATTTTTGCGCAAAATTTTCGCTTATGCAAGAAATGATTCTCATTTTGGACTTCGGCTCGCAGGTGACGCAACTTATTGGCCGACGCCTTCGTGAACTGAATGTCTATTGCGAGATACATCCGTATAATAAGATTCCGGCCATCGGGCCAAACGTTAAAGGTGTGATTCTCAGCGGAAGCCCGTTTTCCGTAAGGGACGAAAAAGCGCCTTTTGCACAATTGGAAAACATCAAGGGAAAGATGCCATTGTTGGGCATTTGCTATGGCGCGCAGTTCCTTTCGCAGCACTTTGGCGGTGAGGTGAACGGCAGCATCGCCCGAGAGTATGGCCGCGCCATGCTGACGGTGGTGGACGAGCAATCGCCTTTGTTCAAGGGCGTGAGCAAGACCAGCCAAGTGTGGATGAGCCACGGCGACACGATAGCTAAACTTCCTGAAAGAGCGCGTGTTATCGCCTCGACCGACGATGTGGAGAACGCTGCCTACAAGATTGACGGCGAGGAAACTTACGCGGTGCAGTTCCACCCCGAGGTGTTCCACACCAAGGAAGGCCCGCAGATGTTGTCCAACTTCGCTTTGGGCATTTGCGGCTGCAAGGGCGACTGGACGCCGGACTCATTCATCGACAACACCGTGGCAAGTTTGAAACAGAAGTTGGGTGACGACAAAGTCATCCTCGGCCTTTCTGGCGGCGTGGACAGCACCGTTGCCGCTGTGTTGTTGAACAAAGCGATAGGTCAGCACCTGACCTGCATCTTTGTGGACAACGGCTTGCTGCGCAAGAATGAGTTTGAGGAGGTCTTGGATTCCTATAAAGAGATGGGCCTCAACGTGATAGGGGTGCATTCGGGGCATCTTTTCCTCAAAAAGCTGAAAGGTATCACCGACCCCGAGGCCAAGCGAAAGGCTATTGGTTCAACCTTCATCGACGTGTTCGATGCTGAGGCACAAAAGATTGAAGGCGCACGTTGGCTCGCCCAAGGCACCATTTATCCCGATGTGATTGAAAGCGTGAGCGTGAACGGACCGAGTTGCAAGATCAAGTCGCACCACAACGTGGGTGGCTTGCCTGAAAAAATGAACCTGAAAATCGTGGAGCCGCTGCGTTCGCTCTTCAAGGATGAGGTGCGCCGTGTGGGTCGAGCCTTGGGCATCAAGCGCGAGCTGATTGGCCGCCATCCATTCCCTGGACCAAGCCTCGGCATCCGCATTTTGGGTGAAGTCACGGAAGAAAAGCTTCGTATCTTGCGCGACGCCGACGACATCTTCATCAAAGGCCTGCGCAATTGGCCTTGTGAATTGCCGAGTGCCTCGTACCCAAACGAAATGGCTGATAACCTGTATGATAGCATTTGGCAGGCGGGTACGATTTTGCTCCCTGTGAAATCAGTGGGTGTGATGGGTGACGAACGGAGCTACGAATACACCATCGCCCTCCGTGCGGTCATCTCCACCGACGGCATGACCGCCGACTGGGTGCATCTGCCGTATGAATTTATGGCCAAGGTGTCAAACGACATTATAAATAAGGTAAAAGGCGTGAATCGCGTGTGCTATGACATTTCGTCGAAGCCGCCGGCGACGATTGAGTGGGAATAGACGGAGAAAACTTGGAAAAGCGTAAAAATTTGGAAGCCTCCAAATGCTCTATTAAATAAGGTATGGAAATTCTTCAACGTTTCCTCAAGGCTCTCGAAAATAAATTGTATTTTTGCGCGTGAAAAAAGCTGATAGTTGAGAGTTATGAATAGGAAACTGATCAATTTGTGTATGCTATTCGGTCTGCTTCTTATGTTGCCGATAGTGGTACGAGCGCAAGTGCCAGTGGAACGTTCCACCGAAATCGTGACGATAGGCGCGAAGGAATACTATATGCACCATGTGAAGGCTGGTGAAACGCTTTTTAGTATTTCCCAGGCCTATCAGGTTCCCGTTGAGGAAATCGAGCGGCTGAATCCTGAAGTGAAGGACGGGCTGAAGGCAGGTCAGGTCATCGGCATCCCAGTCGTTATCATCCAAGAGGATGTGGAAACGGTGGTACCAAGCGAAAATGTGACTGAAAATGAAGGAAATGTGGTGCGATTAGGGAAGAATTATGTGGTGCAAGAAGGTGAGGATTTGTACGACATTGCCAAGAAATTCGGCATTGATGTGGCTGACTTTAAGGCCATTAATCCAGGTTTAGACAACTATCCTTCGGCGGGTACGGTCATCAATGTGCCCAATATCATCAATGAGGATGACTACATCATTCATAAGGTGGAATACAATGAGCGCACAAGTTCACTTGTCAAACGTTGGCGGGTGGCGGAAAGTGAATTTCGTGAGAAAAACATCTCAGTCGGTTCTCATGTGTTTGTGAATCAGGTTGTTCTGATTCCGATTGAGAAGGTAACCGTGATTTTGGAACAAGCTGAAGTTGAACCGGTGAATGAACCGGAAACGGTAGAACAAGTAGAACAACCTACTGAAACAGTTCCAAACGAAGTCACCTATTTCGAGGAGGAAGAGACTCAGGAACAGCGTGAATGTGACGTGGACGATCGAAACGCTTCGAAACGGTATAAAGTTGTGTTGATGGTGCCCTTGTATTTAGACAATATAGGGGGCTTGGATGTGGATAAAGAACAAGTGGCCAAGGCGCAGAAATCGCGATCAATGTCGTTTCTACAGTTCTATGAAGGCTTTATGATGGCCGTAGAGAGGATGGTAGACAACGAAGGCTTAAAGCTTGATTTGACAGTAATTGACGTGACTGACAATGTGGTGACTGCACAGGATGCTTTGGAGACCATTGAGGATATGGATATCGATTTGATTGTGGGACCTTTCTTTAGCAAGAGTTTTGCGATAATAGAAAAATACGCTGAAGAAAAGGATATTATCATGGTCAATCCTCTTTCCACGCGTGATAATGTCACAGAAGGCCATCCCAATGTGGTGAAGGTCAAGGCGGGCACGTCGGGTCAGATTCATGATATCGCTGAACTTGTAAAAAGTCGTTATCGTGATGCCAATGTGTTCATTGTCAGCAGAGAAAAGATGGCTGACTCGCTTTTCTTGAATGCGTTGGAACCGCAGTTGAACAAGGCTATCAATGAGGTAGTATCAGTGCCGAATGAAGAGTTTTTGGAGTATGCCCGATCAGAGAGTGAACGATTGGAAATGGGTGAAAAAATGGTGCCTACCGTGGATGTGGAAGGGCAGGTGTATTCTACCAATGATTTGAAAGCCAATGCTGAAGGTGATGTCGTTTTGCATAATTCAGTGAAGCGATATGCCTATTCGGAGATGAGTCGACTGAAATCGCAGCTTTCGGGAGTGCGCACCAATTTGATTGTGGCTTACGGTAACGACAATGTGTTCGCCACCCAGGTACTCAACACGTTGAAAAAAGAGGCCGACAAGAAACCGATTACGTTGGTGGCCGTTCCCGACTGGACCAACTTTGAGAAGTTGCTTGTTGACAATCTGCTCAGCATGAATGCCATCTATTTCAGTGATTTCTTCGTGGATTACCGTGATGATGATGTTGAACGGTTTGTCCTGCGTTTTAGGCGGAATTACAAATGTGAGCCGCAGGAATATGCTTTTGAAGGTTATGACGTGGCATGGTATTTCCTTCATGCCTTGATGCGCTACGGAAATGACTTCATGGATTGTTTACCCTCTTATAGCATCCCGCTGCTCCATACCCAATATCATTTTATGAGTCGAGGCCGTCATAACGGCATGGAAAACCAGTCATGGAGTATCTATCAATATGACAATGAGTCGATTGAGCTGAATCCCATTAATCTTTATCAAAAAAAGCAATGATGAACAAGAGTCCGTTGCTGCTCGCGGTCATTTTCCTTTTGTTGGTTTCCTGCGATTATGGCGTGCAGAAGTCGTATTGGGAAAACGGGAAACTGAAATCAGAGTTGCGTTATCAGGACGACAAACTTGATGGTGAGTGCAGTTGGTACCATTCCAATGGTCGGCTTTGGCGGCGGCTATCCTATCGCAATGGCCTCAAGGAGGGCCATTCGTTGCGTTGGCACGAGAATGGACAATTGGCGGAGGAAGCTTGGTATAAGGACGACGAGTTGGATAGCATCCGCTATCTTTATTCGGAAAAAGGTGTTCTCATCTCGGAGGAATACTATGTGAACGGCAAATTAAGCGGACCTTTTAAAAAATGGTATGACAACGGACAGCTTTTTCAGGATGGACAATATATTGACGGCATGATGGACGGTTCATGGCTTATCTTCTATCCCGAAGGACAATTGGCGGCCACAGCCCAATATGATAAGGGTTGCGGGAAACAGATCGGTTATGATGAAATAGGTTGTAGAATCATGGAAGTGACTTATCTCGACAACAAAAAGCACGGCAAGGAAATTCGTTTTGCCCCCAACGGTGCAATTTTACAAGAGGTTGAGTATGAGTTTGGTGTCGTAAAATCGGAAACGGATCCCCACTGAAAACGCAGCATTTCTGAAAAAGGGTGAAAATATTTCGCTGTTTTTGAAAATCGTTCAAATAAAAATCATATCTTTGCACCGAATTAGACGAAATAAACTTTCTATCAACTTAAATAAACCTTTAATTAAAGTCAAACAAATGAAAGTCAATGAAATTATGACCGCTCTGGAAGCTAAGCATCCGGGCGAAAATGAGTACTTACAGGCCGTTCGCGAAGTCCTGGAAACCATCGAAGAAGAATACAACAAGCA
>JAEEGL014452168.1_pt1 | contig 16197 bp, 13 predicted proteins | sample 9134231 | NCBI WGS metagenome assembly JAEEGL01 (sample SAMN16246548, study PRJNA631951) | gut metagenome | biome: gut microbiome; feature: rumen; material: fiber-attached | host: Bos | place: Iran: Karaj | collected 2018-10
CTCATAGTTGATGTACCAGCCCTCCGGGAGGGTCGCCTGCTTCTTGTCGACTTCTTCCCAGTCATAGCCGGCTTTGCGCTCGACTTCTTCGCCCATGTCGTTGTAGGTCACCGTAAATTCGGCGTTGTAGGTCAGATAGGCTTTCTCGCCGGCAGCGGTGAGGCGCTGGACATAGCGGACGTCCTCGGGGAGCGTGATGTCCTCGCCCGCGTAGACGTTGGTGCGCTTTTCCTTCACGGGTTCTGCGGTTTTCTTCTTGCAGCCCGCGAGGGTCGTGAGAGCGGAAGCCGCGAGGAGGACGGCGAGAGCGGCGGAGACGATTTTCTTGATGGTCATGTGTTACCTCTTTCTTCGGGATTTTCGCTGAACTCGAATTCGGATTCGAGCGGTTGTTCTTCGGATTTCTCCGGTTCCTTTTCGTTTTTGGTTTTTTTCTGCTTTTTTGCCTTTTCCGGTTTTGCCGGACGTTCGCGTTTTTTCTTTGCGCGCGCTTCGGAGAACTTCTTCCAGCCGTTCTTCACGCTCTGGACCACGGTGTAGCCCGAGACGCGCAGGAGGATGAACGAGAGGAGGAGCGAGGAGACGGCGATGGCGGCGGCGGCGACCTCGAAGATCATCAGGACCGCGGCCCGGTAGTCATAGACGCGCGCTTCGTTCTCCCAGTAGGGATATTCGATCTTGTTGACGCTCACCCACGCGTAGGAGAGCTCCTTCATATTGGCGAACCGGTTTTTCAGGGAGAACCGGTCAGTCGCCTCGCGCATGACGCTCTGGCTTTCGTTCGCAAAGACGGCGGATTTGAAGATGTTCATGGCAAATCCCGTGACGGGATTCGGGAGCGCGGCCTCGAAGGAGGTGACGGCGGCATCCCCGACCTTCCGGTATCCGGCGTAGCTCATATAGAGGCGCGGGGAGTCTCCGTAAGCTCTTTTATACGGTCCGGATCCGGATTCCCGCTTCGCGATGCCGACGATGACGAATTCTTCCCCGCCAATCTCGACAGTCATGCCGATGATGTTCTCCGCGCCGTAGACCCGCCATGCGAGGTCGCGGTCGAGCACGACGCCGCGCGGGATCGAATCATCGTTGAGGAATCCGCCGCCGTATTCAAACGAGAGCGGATGGAAGACGAAGAAGTCGCCGCCCACCGCGAGGGTCTTGGCGTTGACGGTGCCCTTGGTCCCCCGGACGGACACCGTGTCGTCCGCGGCGTAGCAGTACGTCCACGAGCGCGCGCCCTCCTTCGGGGTGACGGAGGCTTCGAGCAGCTTCGCGTCGATGGAGCGGGCCCATCCGAGCGCGTCGTCGCCCGTCAGCCCTGCGCTCTGTTCGGCGTAGAGCGAGACGACGGCGAAGCGATCCCCGGAGGCGGACCACCGCTTGCCCGCGTCAAGGAATCCGAGCCTGCCCCGCATACCGAGGACGATGAGCTCGATGATCCCGATGAGGAGCAGCGCGGCGAGCATCACGAGCGCGGCGATGCCCGAGGCCTTGAGGATTTTCTTGTTGACTTTATCGCTCATGATTCCCCCGCATCAATCGCCTGCGAGACGGACCTGCTGACCGTCCGTGATCGGCGTGGTCGAGCTGGTGATGACGAATTCGCTGCCGTAGAGCCCGCTGACTGCGGACTGCGTGTCGTCGGAGGCGAGGATCTCGATGTTCGTGCGCTTGGCGACGTAGCGGTTCCCGAGCGGGGTCTTCTTCGCCTCGACGGTCAGAACGAACTTGCCGTCGTTGTCGTCGCGGATGGCGGAATTCGGCAGGACGCTGTCATAGGACTGGCTGCGGTCGCCGATCGAGAAGTTGAGGGACTGTCCTTCGGAGACGTCGCCCGAGACGTTGATGACGATGATGCGGTTCTTGCCCTGGCTCTTGGGATCGGAGCGGACCTGGGCGACGGACGCGGTGATGTTGGAATACCACCACGAGTTGGTGACGGTGCAGGGGGAGCCGACCTGGATGCGGCGGGCTTCCTCGGCGGGCATGCTGATCTCCACGACGTAGCCCTTGTCGGCGATCTCGATGGACGCGACGGTGTTGCCGCTCGAAACCGTGTCGCCGGGGACGAAGGAGACGGACACGACGCGTCCGGCGATGGGCGCGAGGACCTGCGTGTTCTCCGGCGCGTTCTCGTATTCCTTGATCTTCTTCTCGAGCTCTTCGATTTCCTTCTTCTGGGCTTCGAGCTTCTGGTCGGATTCGGTATTCTTCCGTCCCTCGGAGGCTTCGAGGATCTCGAATTCCTCTTTCAGCTCGCGGACGCTGTCTTCCTGGGCTTTGATGTCTTTTTCGACTTCTTCGGGATCGCGCTTGGCGGGAACATCCGCAAGCTCTTCGTTCTTTTCCGTGATCTGGTCATTGATGTCGGCGATCTGATCGTTGATGCGATCCTTCGAGGATTCGATATCTTCGATCTGCTTTTCGTACGCGGCCTGCGTGTTGTTCAGGGCATCCAGCTGCGCCTGATATGTATTCACGTCAACCTGATACTGTGCCGCGGTGCCTTCGGCCTGAGACTGCTTGCGTAGAGACTCCACATTCGTCTTCGCCTTTTCGTACACCTCCGTAGCGGCGGTCAGCGCGGTGTCAGCCTTTTCAAGCGCGCTCTGCGCTTCGCCGAGATCATAACCGAATTCATAATTGATGACATCGTCCACCTCGGGCATGTCGATGACATAGAGCTTTGCCTGCGCGTCCGCGATCTGACGATCAAGGGTCTGCATGGACGCCTCGCGGTCTTCCTTCGCGCGGTTGTACGTCTTGGCAAGGGCTTCCGCCTGTTCGTAGTAGGTATCCCACGTGTTCTCAACAGTCTCGTCGTAGGTCTCCTGAAGACGAGCCGCGGCTTTCTGGTATGCGACTTCGTCGAAGACGACCGTGCTGTTTCCTTCTTCGTCAGTCTCTGTGGAAGTTGCGGCTTCATAAGCGGCGGTATCCGCTTCCCGATAGGTCTTGTATGCATCTTCAAGCGCTTTGTCGCGGGTCTTTTCGTACTCCGCAAGCGTGTCATAATAGTCTTCTTCCGCGCGGCGGGCTTCTTTATCGGCCGCTTCCAGCTGGTCTTCAAGGGTCTTGATCTGATTCGTCAGTTCATTTGCCTTGGTGACGTCGCCATGGCTTGCGGAAATGGCGGCGACGATCTCCTTCAGGCGGTCGGATTCCGCCTTCTTTTCATTATATTCCGCTTCCGCGATCGCATATTCGCTTTCCGCGGCGGCGAGCTTCTGGGAAACGGTCAGCGGAGAGAGAAGATCCTCCTCGACCATCCCCTGCGCCGCGTCGCGTTTGGCCTTCGCGTCGCTGAGCTTCACCTCCGCCGCCGCGATATCCTTCGCGAGAGCGGTGATCTGCTTGTTGATGTTCTTGATCTGATTGTCCTTATTCTTGATTTCGGTCTCGTAGGATTTGATCCGCTCCTTGAGCTCCTTGACCGCGTTCTTGATGGCAGTTGCCGGGTCGCCTCCGGTGCTGACGGCCTTATATTCATCCTTCAGCTCCGCGAGCTTGTCTTCGGCCTTTTCGATCTCGCGCTTTTTGTCCGTGACGCTCTTTTCGGAGTTCATGTCGTCGATCCCGCTGTCGAGAAGCGCCAGCTCGTAGGCCTTCTTCTTCTCTTCATAGTCCTTGCGCGCCGTGTCAAGCTGCGTGGACGGGCCGCCGGAGAGCGCGAGGATCGGGGCGTCCTTCTCGACGGTGTCCCCTTCCTTCACGTACACGGATACCACCTTGCGGCTCTGCACGGTGCCGCCGTCCGCCTCGCTCTCCTCGAAGACCACGTTGTAGCTCTCGTTGGCCTTCACGGTTCCCTGCGTCTTGACCGCGGTTGTCAGCGTCGCGTACTGCGCGTACTGCGCGGACACCTCGGGCAGCGAATAGTTCAGAATGGTGCGCGAGAAAAACGTCAGAAGAAGCAGGATGACGAGGAAGATGATCGCGACGTTTTTGACCCACGCTCTGCGGGTTGCGGAATCTTTCATGATAAGGACTCTCCTTGGATTCTATTCGGGATGTTCAGCCTTTGACCGAAGCGGAATACGAAATGCCGTCGATCAGGTAGTCTTCGCTGTATAGGAAGAGCAGGACGGGCGGCACCATGTAGATGACCGCGATGGCGAGCGCGACGCCCGTGTCGCCCTGATTGATCTTCGAGAGGAAGACGGAGAGGGGGTAAAGCTCCTCGTCCGACAAGAGGATGAGGGGCTGCTCCACCATGTTCCAGTAGTCGATGAAGACGAGGATCGCCACCGAATACAGGGTGCTCTGGCAGAGCGGGAGAAAAATGCGGGAGAAGATCTGCCACTCCCCAGCCCCGTCGAGCTTCGCGGCTTCGACGATGGAGGACGGGATGCGGCGCATGTATTTCGTCAGGATGAAGACGGAGAACGGGGAGAACACGCCGGGCAGGATGATCGCCCACCGCGTATTCAGGAGGTTCAGCTTGTCGATCACGAGATAATTCGGCACGAGCGTGACCTGATACGGCATCAGCATCAGGATGATGTAGGCGAAGAAGACGGCCGAACGGAACTTCGTCGGGACCCGCGCGAAGGAGTAGGACGCGCCTGCCGCCACGGTGATCTGGAAGAGCACGATGGGGAGGACGTAGATGACGGAGTTCCAGAATTTCAAAAGGTATTCCGGCGATTTCAGAAGGACCGTCGAATACTGGGAGAAGCTCACCTTTGAGGGGATGAGTTGGAGGTTGACCTTCTCTCCGATGAACACGCGCCCGCCGTTTCCCGCAGCGCCGAGGCCCGAGAAGATCTTGCCGTAGTTTGCGGTGATCTCGGTCGTCGACATGAAGGAATCCGCGAGGGTGAAGACCGTCGGGAACAAGAAGAGCACGGCGAAGGTCACGAGGATGGACATGGCGAAGACGAGGAAGAGGACGCGTCCGAGCGTGATCTTCTTTTTCTTCGGTTTCTTTTCCGGGAAAGCCCGTGCGTTGAGGGTGACGTCTCCGCTCATTCTTCCAGCCCCCTTCCCGCGCGGTCATCGATCCAGAGCAGGATGCCGATGATCACGATCATGGCGAGGGCGAGGATGATCGCCGCCGCGGACAGCTTCTGATAGGCGAAGGTGCGGAAGGTGTTGTTCATGAAGTGCTGGAGGGTGTACATCGAGTCGAAGGGATAGTCGCCGGTCAGAAGGTACACCTCGCGGAACACCTTGAAGGAGTTGATGAGGGACATGATCGTCACGAAGGAGATGGTCGAGGAGAGGAAGCGGAGCTTGATCATGAAGAAGCGCCGTATGGGCCCGCATCCGTCGAGCATGGCGACCTCGATGATGTCCCGCGGGACGTTTGAGAGCGCCGACATGAACATGATCATATTGTATCCGATGTTCTTCCAGAGGAAGAGGAGCACCACGACGATGTAGCCGGAATCGGATTTCAGCCATTCGACCGGATCCGCGCCGAAGAAGGCGATGATGTCGTTCACGACGCCGTTGAAGTCGAACAGGACCTGCCAGATCAGGATGACGGAGGCCGCCGGGACGATCATCGGCGAGAGGAAGATGGTGCGGAAGGTGCTTTTATACGGGACGTTTGCGTCGAGCAGGACGGCCAGCGCGAGCGAGAGCACCACGACGAGCGGCACCGCGGTCGCCGAGAAGATGCCGGTGTTTTTCAGCGCCATTTTGAACGCGGAGTTCTGGAAGAGGTCGGTGAAGTTGACCAGGCCGACGAAATCCCCCGTCGCGGTGTCGTCGATCAGCGAATAATAGATGACGACGAGGAACGGCAGGATGAAGAACGCCAGCACGCCCGCGATCGAGGGGAACATGAAGAACGAGGTGCTGAACCGTTCCCGGCGTTCCCGCTTCGAGAGGCGGAACCGGATCCGTTTCGGTTTCTCCGCGGTTTCGGTTTGTCCGGCCGCGGCGGCTTTGAGTTTCTTTTTCATATCGTTGTCAGACCGTATCGGAAAAGCATTTTGATGTGCAGGTTCGTATCGCTATATAAGACGTTTTTTTCGTCGAAAAGTTCCGCGGGGCGCGCGGGAATTTGTGAATTTTCTGTAAATTCGGGAGAGAGGCCGTTCTTCACGGGCAATTTCCGTCCGGCGGGGACACGGGCTTGTCGCTCCATCCGTCGATGCCGCGGCGTTCGAGCGCGCCGATGAGCTTCTCTGGAAGCCCGCGGTGCGTTTTGCCGAGGGTCTTCATGAGTTCCCGCATCTCAGCCCGGGCGGTGTTTCCGTCCTCGGGACAGGGGCTTTTCACCACGGGCAGGCCGGCAGCCCGCACCAACGCGGAGATCTCGTATTCCCGCGCGTAAATCAGGGGGCGGATCACCGAAATCCCGCGGTCCTCATATACTGTGACCGGCGAAAAGCTGCCGATCCGGCCGTCCTCGAAGAGCGAGAGGAGAAAGGTCGCGGCCGCGTCGTCGAGGTGGTGTCCCAGCGCGAGCTTCGTGCCTCCCATCTCCCGGACGGCGTCCGTCAGAGCTCCCCGCCGCATCTTCGCGCAGAGGGAACAGGGGTTCTTCTCCCGCTTCCCCTCGAATACGATCGGCGCGATCTCGGTCTTCTCGATCCGGCAGGAGACGCCGAGCGTGCGGCAGAATGCCTCGAGTGGCGCGAAGAGACCGTCCGTATCCGGGAATCCGAGATCGATACAGACGCCCGCGAGCTCGTAGGGGACGGGATAGAAGCGGCGCATGGCGGCGAGGGCATACAGGAGCGCCATGGAATCCTTTCCGCCGCTCAGCCCGACGACGATGAGGTCCCCGGCTTCGATCATGCCGTAGTGTTCGCATGCGCGCCGGACGGGGGACAGCAGTTTTTCCAGTTCTTTCATATCATTTTTCTGTTTTCAGAGAAAGCGGGGTATCCGGCCTTGAAAATCTACATCGATCAGGGACACAATCCCGAGAATCCCAATTCCGGCGCGGAGGGAAACGGTTTCCGCGAGCAGGATCTCGTCTATGAGATCGGACAGCAGACGGCCGCTCGGCTCCGGGGGATGGGCTTCGACGTCCGCCTTTCCCGCCAAAGCGCGGAGACGCAGCTCGGGACCTCCGTCGCAACGTCGCTCGCCGCGCGGGTGAACGATGCAAACGAATGGGGCGCGGACTACTTCATCAGTCTGCACGCGAATTCGTCGGAGATCGCGTCGGCGTCCGGCACGGAGGCGTTCGTCTACCGGCGGGACAGCGCGGCGGAGGATCTCGCGGACGATCTCGTGCTCCGGATCACCGAGGCGACGGGCCTCTCCGACCGCGGGGTGTTCGCGCGTCCGGGGCTGTATGTGCTCCGCAAGACGCGGATGCCCGCCGTGCTTCTCGAGCTCGGCTTCATCACGAACCGGCGCGACGCGGAGCTCATGGCGTATTCACCGGGGCTCTTCGCCGCGGGGATCGCAAACGGGCTGATGACGTATCTCCGGTCGACCTGACCGTTCAGTCGGATCCGCCGGATTTTTCCAAAAGATCGGGGCGGCGTTCGGCGGTGATGCGTTCGGCCTCGGCGCGCCGCCATTTCTCGATGTTGGCGTGGTGGCCGGAGAGGAGCACCTCGGGGACCTCGCGTCCGTGCCAGACCGGCGGACGGGTGTACTGCGGGTATTCGAGCAGATTGTCCTCGAAGCTCTCGTTCTCATAGCATTCCGGCAGCGTGAGGACGCCGTCGCACAGCCGTCCCACCGCGTCGGCGACGAGACAGGCCGGGAGCTCCCCGCCCGTGAGGACGAAATCCCCGATCGAGATCTCCTCGTCGACGATCTCCTCGATCAGCCGCTCGTCCACGCCTTCATAGTGGCCGCAGAGCAGGATGAGCTGGTCGAATCCCGCGTATTCCCGCGCCTTCTCCTGGCTGAACACCGATCCGCGGGGGGAGAGATAGACCGTCCGGACGTGTGCGGCATGGTTCTCTTCCCTGCCGGACGCCGTCACGGCTTCCCATGCGCGGTAGATCGGAGGCGCCACCATGAGCATGCCCCGTCCGCCGCCGTAGGGAGTGTCGTCGACGCGCCGGTGCTTGTCCTCGGACCAGTCGCGGATGTTGTGGCAGCGGATGTCGAGCTTTCCCGCCCGGCGCGCGCGTCCGATGATGCTCTCGGAGAGGATGTAATCCACATATTCCGGGAAGAGGGTGAGAATGTCGATGCGCATCATTCCCGCATCCCTTCGATGAGGGAGACGTACACGCCCTCCCCCTCGCCCTCGGTCACGATCTCCTTCACGAACGCCGCGACTGCCGGGATCATGAACTGCCCGCCGCGGACGTCGTCGACCACATAGATATCGCGTCCGGCGGGGGAGATCACGTCGGCGAGGGTGCCGAAGCGCTCGCCCGTTTCCGCGTCGAACACGTTCAGACCGAGCAGATCGGCGACAAAGACGTCCCCCTTGCCGCGGCGGATGTCGTCCCGGTCGGCGTAGAATACGCATCCCTTCAGGGGGATCGCATCCTCGAGAACGGTGAAGCCGTCGAAGGTCACGAGGACCGTATTCTTCTGCACCGCCGAGGCGCGGACCTTCATGGGGACGAACTCCCCGGCGGGTGTTTTTCTGTACAGCGTGCGGAGCCGGGCGAGGGTCTCGGGCGTGTCGCACCAGCATTCGAGCCGGAGCGTTCCCTTCACGCCGTGGGTCGAGGTTGCCCGTCCGCATTCAAGATACTGCTGTTTTGCCATGCTGTTCCTTCCAAAATCACAAAGCCGGATCGGATGATTCGGGTCATCCGCCGCTGTCAAAATGCCGGATGCTCAAAATCATGCATTATATTATATCATATAAAAACGACAGTTGCAACGGTATTTCGGGATTTTTATTCTTTAAATTTCTGAAGATTTCTTGAAATATCGGCAGAAAGACGGAACTTTTCCGGCCGCTCCGGCGTCTAATGGGCAAAAGAACCCACAGGGAGAATTTGAAGATGAAAAAAACCAACCGAATCGCCGCCGCGCTGCTCGCCTGCCTGCTCATGACGGCATCCTGCGGACACTGCGAAACCGAATACGCGGATCTCGTGCCGGACAAGCCCGCCGAAGAGGCCGGAGAGCTCACCTACGCCTCCGTCGATCTGCCCGCCGCCGGGAAGGAGCCCGCAGGGGCGGAAGCCGACGCCCTCCTCTCCGACGCCGTCACCGGATTCTCGGAGAAATTCTACAAGCTTGCCATGCCGCAGCTCCATGACAACGCCGTGTTCTCGCCGCTCTCCCTCTATTATGCCCTCTCCCTCACGTCGAACGGCGCGCACGGGGAGACCGCCGAGGAGTTCGCCGCCGCGCTCGGCATGGAAACGGCGGAGCTGAACGAATATCTCTACACCCTCACAAAGAACCTCGCCGCAACGAAGGAGACGACCGTCACGATCGGCAATGCGATCTGGGGCAACGCCGCGAAGTTCGCCATCAACCCGGCCTTTCAAAAGATCGCCGAGCGGTACTACGACGCCCACGCCGAATCGCTGGCGTTCGACGGAGCCGCGCTCAAAAAGATCAACGGCTGGGTGAGCGAGAAGACCGACGGCATGATCGACGCGCTCTTCGATTCTCTCGATCCGGAACAGCGCATGATCCTCGTGAACACCGTCCTCTTCGACGGGATCTGGGCGGAGGAATACGAGGACGCGGATGTGATGCCGGGGACGTTCACCACGGCGGACGGACGGCAGCTTCGCCCGGATTTCCTCTATTCCACGGAATATTCCTATTTTGAAGTCGACGGCGCGAAGGGCTTCTCGAAGGACTACAAGGACGGCTACCGCTTCATCGGCGTGCGTCCGGACGGGGATCTCGCCGCGTTCGTCGCGGGAATGGATCTCGGTGAAATCATCGAGAAGTCCGCGTCGTCCGGTCTCAAGGCGGACTGCGGGATGCCGAAATTCGAATACGAAGCGTCGCTCGGGCTGAACGAGATCACCGAAGCGCTCGGGATCCAAAAGGCCTTCACGGGCTCCGCAGAGCTCGGCGGGCTGAATGAGAACGGCGCGGACGACATTATGATCGATTCGATCTTCCAGAAGGCGAAGATCGTGTTGAACGAGCACGGGACCAAGGCCGCGGCCGCAACGGCGATCAATTTCGGCACGACCGCTTTCATGCCGGAGATCCGCCGGGAGGTCTATCTCGACAAGCCTTTCTTCTACGCGATCGTCAACGCGGACGGGATCCCGCTCTTCCTCGGCACGGTCGAGGATCCGACGAAATAAACCGAAGCCATCGAAAAAACGCGGTCCGGGTGCATCTTTTATGCCTCGGGCCGCGTTTCTGTTGTATCGCCGTCGTAGTTTTCGAGGAAGCTGTGAAGCTCGCCGCGGGTCTTGTAGCCGGGAAAGGTGTCGAGGTTGACCGCGTGGATGCTGTTGAAGATGCTCTTCTCGACGTCGGGGTTGGTCTCCTTCAAGCGCCGGATCAGGGCTTTGACTTCTTTGCGTTTCGAGGAGGTCTCGTGATCGTCCGCGTTCTTTTCGGTGAAGCGGCAGGCGCACCGCAGGAATTCGAGGCCGCAATGCCGGGCCCACGCGATGATGTCATCCTCGTGCACGCAGTAGAGCGGACGGATCAATTCCATGCCCTCGAAATTCAGACTCTTCACCTTCGGGATCATGCCCTGCAGCTGGGAGCCGTAGAGCATGGCGAGGACCGTCGTCTCGATGACGTCGTTGAAATGGTGGCCCAGCGCAATCTTATTGCAACCGAGCTCCCGCGCGCGGCTGTAGAGATGACCCCGCCGCATCTTCGCGCAGAGATAGCAGGGGTTCTTCTCCTGCCGGTTCGCAACGGAGAAGACGTTGGTCTCGAAAAAATGGAGCGGCAGATCGAGCAGCCGGGCGTTTTCCTCGAGTTTTCGCCGGTTCGCCTCGCTGTAGCCGGGATCCATGACGAGGTTCACCGCCTCGAAGGGGATCTCGGTGTACCGCGCGAGCAGCTGCATACACTTGGCGAGGAGCATGGAGTCCTTTCCGCCCGAGACGCAGACCGCGATCCGGTCGCCGGGGGAAATCAGCTCGTAGCGCTTGACTGCCGCGATGAAGGGCGTCCAGAGCGCGGCGCGGTATTTCTTCGTGATGCTGTGCTCCGCTTCTCTCAGGATGTCCGCGGGTTCGTGTTCCATTCCGGTCACCTCCGTCAGACGCCCATCACGGGACGCGCGCCGATCAGATCCCGGATCACCTCGCCCGCGAGCACGAGTCCTGCCGCTGACGGTACGAACGCGCAGCTCCCCGGCACGGACCGGCGCCCGGCAGAGGGCTCTTCCGGATCCCCGTCGGCATGGGGGACGATGGGCTTTTCTCTGGAATATACGACCTTGAGGTGACACACACCGCGCTTTTTCAGCTCCGTGCGCATCACGCGGGCGAGCGGATCGACGGAGGTCTCGAAAAGATCGGCGACCTCAAAGGCGGCGGGATCGATCTTGTTCCCGGCCCCCATCGAGGAGATGATCGGGGTGCCCGCCTCCTGCGCCTGCATCACGAGGCCGATCTTCCCCGTCACCGTGTCGATGGCGTCGACAACGTAGTCATACGCGCGGAAATCGAACATCCCCGCGGTCTCCGGGGTATAGAAGACGGGGTAGGTGCGGACGGCGGCATCCGGGTTGATGTCGAGGATGCGCGCGCGGGCGGCGTCCACCTTCCGCATCCCGACGGTGGAGCGCAGCGCAATGATCTGGCGGTTGAGGTTTGAGAGGCTGACGCAGTCGTGGTCGATGAGATCGAGCGCGCCGACGCCGCAGCGGGCCAGAGCTTCCGTCACATAGCCGCCGACGCCGCCGATGCCGAAGACCGCAACCCGCGACGCCGCGAGCTTTTCCACCGCCTCGCGGCCGAAAAGGAGCTCCGTGCGGGAAAAGGGAGTTTCCATGGGCATTCTCCTGTGATCCAAACAACTGAAAAAAGTATAACGCGAAATCCGTCCCCTGTCAAGAGGAAGATTTCGCGCGCGGTCCCCGGACGATCCCTCAGATCGCGTAGCGCCGGCGATAATCCTCGTAGACGCGCTCGAAATCCGCGGACCGTTTTTCCTTGACCTGGCTGAGGTATTCGTGGGTGTCGAAGACGTCCGCGTCGAGCTCGATCATGGCGACGGCGATGTTCGAGCAATGGTCCGAAATGCGCTCGTAGTTCGTCAGAAGATCGTTGAACACGAATCCCTGATGGATCGTGCATTGGCCGTGCTGCAGGCGTTCGACATGGTGCAGCTTCATTTCGTCGCACAGGCTGTCGATCCACTCCTCGAGAGGCTCCACGCGCGTCGCGCTCTCCATATCGCTTCTGCGGAACGCGTCGAAGGTCAGACGGACGATCTCGCGGACCGCGGCGCTGACGACGTCGATCTCCCGCTTCGCTTCCCCGGAGAACGCGATGCTCTTTTCCCGCAGCTCCGCCGCGCTCTCGGCGATGTTCAGGGCATGGTCGGAGATGCGCTCAAAGTCCGAAAGGGTATGCAAAAAGGTGGAGACGTCCTTGTTCTGACGCTCGGTGAGCTCATGGCCGGTCAGCTTGACGAGATAGGTGCCGAGGGCGTCCTCGTACCGGTCGACCAGCGCTTCTTTCTTCTCCACTTTCTCGAACCCTTCGGCGGAGAACGTATTGAGAAGCCCGAGCGCGCCGTCGAGCGCCTCTTCGGAGATCTTGGACATCGCCTCGATCGTCACGCGGCTCTGCTCGATCGCAATGGAGGGGTGGCCGATGAAGCGGTCCTCAAGGCGCAGGGTCGGGTCGTCGCTGCCCGGACGGGCGCCGGGAACCAGCAGGATGACGAGCGCTTCGATGATGTCGCAGAACGGCAGGAGCAGAATCACCATCCCGACGCGCAAAACCGTATTGACGAGCGCGATCCGCACGGGATCCATCACGGCATCCGTGAAGGGGAAGCGGAAGATGGCGTGGGCGATATACCAGAGCGCGGCGACGCCCATCGCGCTGATGAAGCCCGCCACCGGATAGACGAAAGCGGCCCGCTTGCCCTCGGTGTTCGCGCCGACGGCGGAGAGCAGGACCGGGGCGGACGCGCCGATCGCAATGCCCATGAGCAGCGGCAACGCCGCGTCAAACGTCAGGGCTCCCGTCGCGGAGAGCGCCTGCACGATGCCGACCGCAGCCGACGCCGACTGGAGCACCGCCGTGAAGACCGTGCCGACGATGATGCCGAGCAGCGGGTTCGACATGGAGACGAGAAGCTCGCGGAAGAAGGGATCCTCGCCCAGTCCTCCCACCGAGCCGCTCATCGCGCTCATGCCGAACATCAGAACGGCGAAGCCCATCATGATGTCGCCGATGTGCGCGGCGGTCTGCTTTTTCACGAACATGCGAAGAATGATCCCGATGATCGCCACGACTGCCGTGAGGGTCTTGGTCGAGAAGATCCCCGAGATCCCGGACGCGCCGCCGACGGTGCTCAGACAGATGATCCAGCCCGTGATCGACGTGCCGAGGATCGCGCCCAGGATGACGCTCACCGCCTGCCGCATCTTCATCATGCCGGAGTTAACGAAGCCGACCGTCATGATCGACGTCGCGCAGGACGACTGGATCACCGCCGTGACGCCCGTCCCGAGGAGCACGCCCTTGAGCGGGGTGTTCGAGAGGCGGTACAGTATCAGCTCGAGCTTGTTGCCCGCCACTTTTTTGAGTCCGTCGCCCATGAGGGTCATCCCGAAGAGAAACAGCGCGATCCCTCCGACGAGGCTCATGATTTCCTGAAAGCTCATTTTTTCCCTCTGCTTTCACAACACCGGATCACTGCCCGGTTTTCTCATTTCCGTTCTTACGGTACAGTTTTACCATCCCAGCGTTAAATCAGCCACCCGGAGAACGTTAAATGGAGGTAAAATTCTCCGAATCCTGTTTACAGAGGGAGATTTTTGTGCTATGATTGGGATAAAGACCATTCTGCCATCCGGAGGTGACGCGGCTTGATCTATCTGCTCGAAGACGACGAGAGCATCCGAAAGCTGGTGGTGTACGCGCTTTTGAGCCAGGGGTATGAGGCCGAGGGCTTCGGTACGCCCGACGATTTCCGCGCGGCGATGAAGCGGAAGCGGCCCGAATTGCTCCTGCTCGACATCATGCTCCCCGACGAGGACGGCATCTCGATTTTGAAAAAGCTGCGGGCCGATCCGTCGACCGCTTCCCTGCCCGTCATCATGCTGACGGCGAAGAACAGCGAATACGACCGGGTCGAAGGGCTCGACGCAGGTGCCGACGACTACCTCTCGAAGCCCTTCGGGATGATGGAGCTCGCGGCGCGGGTGAGGGCTCTTCTGCGCCGGACGGAGCGCGTCTCCGGATCGAAGGAATACCGCGTCGGTCCGCTGTGGGTCTGCCCCGACCGGCATGAGATCCGGGTCGACGGGGAGGAAGTGATCCTCACATACAAGGAGTTTTCCCTGCTCTGTCTGCTCTGCGAAAACCGGGGCGTCGTGATGACGAGAACGGTTCTGATGGACCGGATCTGGGGGCTCGGCGCGGAGCGGGAAAACCGGACGCTTGACGTACACATCCGCACACTGCGGTCAAAGCTCGGCAAGGCGGGCAGCCTCATCGAGACGGTGCGCGGAATCGGATACCGACTGAGGGAGGAAGACGTATGACGGCGCGGATCTTCAAGAATACCTTTCTGGTGGGGCTCTTCGTGCTCCTCGTGTGCGCGGCGGTCTTCTTCGGCCTCCAGTACACGCAGACAAAGGAAGAGACCTACAACGCCCTGAAGCAGGAGGCGGTCTACGCGGCAAACGGCCTTTCGCTGTCCGGCGTGGAATACCTCAAAACGCTCGACGCGGAGCACCGGATCACATGGATCGCCGCGGACGGATCGGTGCTGTATGACAATCAGTACGGCGGCAAGGTGGCGAATCAGTCCGGATTTCCCGAGGTCGCCGACGCGCTCTCGACCGGCGAGGGACACGGCGTGCGCCGATCGCAGACGGCCGGTGCGGACGCGATGTATTATGCCGTGCGCTGCGAGGATGGGACGGTACTCCGTCTGTGCTGCACCGTCGGGACGCTGCGCTACGCCTTCGCAACGGTCTCCCCGGTCCTCTGGGTCGCGGTGCTGGTCCTGTTGATCTCCGGCGCCCTTGCCTTCCGCGTCGCGCATCAGATCCTCGAACCGGTGAACACGCTCGACCTCGACCATCCGGACGCGTCGAAGACCTATTCGGAGATCGCGCCGCTCGTCGGACGCATCCAGGAACAGAATCTGACGATCCAGGAGCGCGAGGAAGAGCTCGGGCGGCAGCAGCGGGAGTTCTCCGCCCTGACCGATTCGATGAGCGAAGGCTTCCTCCTCCTCGACCGGAACGGCAGTGTGCTGACGGCAAACCGGAGCGCGCGGGAGCTGATGCCGGAATGTGAACCGGAGGCAGATTTCGCGTCGGTCGCGGGAGCGGATGCCGCCGGGGCCGCGAAGGACGCCCTCTCCGGAAAGCGCGCGGAGATCACCCTCGCCGACGGGGACCGCCGGGTGCGCCTGATCGCAAATCCCGTCATGACGGACGGACGGCTCTCCGGCGCGGTCATCCTGACGCTCGACGTGACGGAGCAGGAACAGCGCGAAGCCCTGCGGCGGGAATTCTCGGCCAACGTATCACACGAGCTGAAGACGCCCCTGACGTCGATCTCGGGCTTTGCGGAGCTCCTCATGCGGGGCATGGTCTCCCCGGACATGACGGCGGAGTTCGCGGAAGACATCTACAAGGAATCGAGCCGTATGATCGCGCTCGTCGACGACATCATCAAGCTGTCGAAGCTCGATGAAAACGCCGTCGCGCCGGACTGGGAAGACGTCGATCTGTACGACCTCACGGAAAGCGTGTTCGACAGCCTTCGCGCGTCCGCGGAATCCCGCAAGGTACAGCTCGCGCTGACGGGGGATCACATCACCGTGCGCGGGGACTGGCGGATCATCAACGAAATGGTCTACAACCTCTGCGACAACGCGATCAAGTACAACCGGGAGGGCGGTGAGGCGACGGTCGAGATCACGAAGGACGACGACGCGGTGCGCCTCACAGTGCGGGACACGGGCATCGGGATCCCGTACGCGCACCGGAACCGGGTGTTCGAGCGGTTTTACCGGGTGGACAAGAGCCATTCGCGGGAGAACGGCGGCACGGGCCTCGGCCTCTCGATCGTCAAGCACGGCGCACAGATCCACGGCGCCCGGATCGAGCTCGAAAGCGAAGTCGATGTCGGGACGCGGATCACGCTCGTCTTCCCGTCGAAGAGGGGCAAA
>JAEEGL015044434.1_pt1 | contig 16197 bp, 8 predicted proteins | sample 9134231 | NCBI WGS metagenome assembly JAEEGL01 (sample SAMN16246548, study PRJNA631951) | gut metagenome | biome: gut microbiome; feature: rumen; material: fiber-attached | host: Bos | place: Iran: Karaj | collected 2018-10
GAATCTCGTTCTTCCCGTCGGGAGAAACGGCAGAGTTCACATCGGGATTGAGCGCAGGCGAGGTTGAGCAACCCGTCAACACCAAAGCCGCCGCAGTCGCGGCAAGAATAGACATCTTCATAGTTTTTCCTTTTTTAATCGTGCGCAATCGTGTTCGCGTCACCGCTCGCTCCGCTTGGGCCCAGCCCTCGCTCACTCGCTTTGCCGCTCAAACAATTTAACTTTTATTATATCAAAAAACATGGCCACATTGCGACCGAGAATAAATTATGCGCAATCTTGAAATCCCGCGGCTCGGCTACTCGTCGTCTCCGTAATGGCGGCGGTAGTACTGGTTGAAGGCGTAGAACATCACGTTCACGCCAAGCTTGTACGCCTGGTCTGCGACTTCCGGCGACGCGCCAGAATGGCCGTCCTTCCATGCGTCGTTCACGTCGCCCGGATGGTAGTAGACAAGCCAGCGTCCGTCATCGCGTATTCCCTTCGCGCGGTATCCGGCGTGATGCCAGAAACCTGGCGCGCCGTCGGGAAAAGCATACGGGCGCTGGTAGATCGGGTCGTCGTTCGGCACGTCGACGAGCGGCAATCCCGGGAACACCTTCCGCAGCATGTTCTTGACTGCAGAGTCGAAGCTGCCGCCGCCGTTGTCGATGAAGATCATCCCGCCCTCGCGCTGGCAGTACTCGCGCAGCGCCTTCGCCTCTGAGTCGGAAATAGAAATGCCGCGCATGCCGGTCATGAAGACGAACGGCGGCGCCTTCTTCTTCGGGAAGAACTTGAGCCGCGAGATTTCGCGGAACTCCGTCTCGCGCGCGATCTTCATGCCGGTCCATTCGTGGAATTTGATGAGGAGGTTGTAGTCCGCGCCCTTGCCCATGTCCTGGTCCCAGTCGCCGCCAGAGTACTTGAGCCGTATAAAGCGTATCGCGGAATCGGCCATGCCCTTCGGCCAGCCGCCGCTGCCCTTGCCCTTGCCGCCCTTCGAGGCGTTCTGCTGGGCGACGTAAGTGTCCATCGTCTCCTGCTCGAGCTCCTTGAGCGTCACGACGTCGTCGATGTCCATGCGCTCGAGGATGTAGGGGCTCCACGGATTGACGGTCATCTTCTTCGGCTTTTTCTTCTTCTCGCGCTTTACCTTTACGACCTCGAGCACCTGCTCGCCGCCGCCCTTCGGGAGCGTATACGCCTTCTCCCAGCCCCAGAGCGAGAAAAGATACGGAAGGAAGAGAACCGCAAGGAAGAGAGTGACCGCGCAGTAGATGGAAGAGCGCCAACGGCGGTCGCGGCCGCCGGTCTTGATCGAGCGCATCATGTCGTCGCCCCAGCGCACAGAAGCGACGCCGTAGCGCTCACGCACCGACTTCTGGACGAGTCCGAGGAAGAGGAGCGCGATCCAGAGGAGCGCAGGCGCGGCGCATACGAGCGCGGAGGTCCAGAGATCGTTGCGGGACATCGAGTCGAACGCCTTGCGGTCCGCGGCAAAGAGAACGGAAGGAACGCGCAATATCCACGCAAATGCACACGCCGCAACCGCCGTCGCCGCAGCGAAGGCGGCTTGAACGAACCGGAAGACGAACGGTTTCTTCAGCGGCAGAAGCGCCGCGGAAAGCACGCAAAGTCCCGCGACCGCGGCACAGACGAACGCAAGCCGCATACCGCCCGCAACATGGCCCGCCACCTCGAGATAGCGCACGAACGCCGCGTCGAATTCGCAAAGCGCAACATAGCGGCCTGAGACAAGCGAGGCGCAGGCGACGAGCAAAAACGCCATGCCGCACATTCCGACCGCAAGGCGCAGCGTCGCGGAAAAACGAGACTGGAAACGCCACACGGACGACAGGACCGCCTGCAACGCGCCGGCAACCGCCGCGTAGCAACGCTCCACTGTCGTCAATATGGTCTCGGAAAGGTTCATCCTGCCGTAATTCAGTCGAGCGAAAGGTCCTCGCCGTATTCAAAGCCCGTCTTTGGGGGAAGCGGCTTTATCTCTGGCGGAGTCTTCGTCTCCACGGCCTCGGACTTCGCGGCCTCGGACTTTCCTGCATCGGCGGGAGCCGCCTGCGCGCCCTTCGCGGACTGCGACGCCTTGGAAGTCTCGTTAGTCGCAGACGCGCGCATGTCGGCGGCCTTCGCCTCCTCCGCCGCGGCCTTCTTCTCGGCTTCCTCGCGCCTGCGCGTCTCCTCCGCCTCCTTGCGTGCCTTTGTCTTCTCGGCGTTGATCCACGATGGCGAGTGGACGCCGTATTCCGCCCAGTCCCTGAAGAGGGAGATGGACGTTACGCCTATCAGCACCGCGTGCAGGACGATCGACACAACGAGCGCGCGCCCAAACACGGAACGCTCGATATCCGTCAGAAGTTCATCTGGTCTTGCCATGGTTTAGTCCTCCGGTTCTCCTGTCAAAACTATCTTTGCCCCGCTTTCGCTTACAGCCTCGACGACGGGCATGAATTCGTCGCGCTTCAGGTCCTTGTGCACGGAAACGTGCACTGCCAGTTCATGGTCGCGTTCGACGAGCGGCTTGATGATCGAGGCGAGTTCGCCTGCCGTCACCTGCGCGCCGTCGCACCACACCGTTCCGTCCTTGTCGACCATCACCGAGCACTTCGCGGGCTCCTGCTGTTCTAGGGCAGGCGCCCCAGGGCGCTCGAGGTCGACGTTGCCTGTCTTCATGAAGTTCGACGCGAGCATGAAGAAGATGATGAGAAGGAACGCGATGTCGCCCATCGAAGAGAGCGGCAGCACGAGGCTCGGCTTTTTTCTCCGTCTTATCGCCATCTTCTCACTCCGTCATAAGCGCCACGACGCCGCCTGCCGCGGCAATCGCAGTGACTACGTTGTAATAGCGCTCGTAGGTGACCTCGGGGGCCGTCTCGACGACTACGGCGCGGTCGTTCTCCTTGCGGCTCGGGAAGTTCCTGCGCCAGAGGTCGGCCCTCAGCTCGTTCATCGTCACCTCGCGCTCGTTGCCCTCGCCTTCGGAGAGCATGAGCCTGTCGGCGGTGACGCGCACGGTCGGGGTGTTGTCCTGCTGGCGGGTCTCCGGCGGTTTCGCGGAAGCCGGCATGTCCATGCGACGGCCGAAGGGCCTGACGAGCGAAGTCGTCAGGATGAAGAAGATGATCAGCAGGTTCGCGATGTCCGAGAAGGACGTCAGGTCCGGGCTGATCCCGCCTTCCGAAGCTCTCTTCCTCGACTTCACGCTCCCACCGCCGCTACGATTCCAGCTATGGAGGCCTCAAGCTCCATGTTCCACTCTTCGACCTTCTTCTGGAAGAAGTTGTAGGCGACGACGCCAGGTATCGCTATGATGAGGCCGGCCGCCGTCGTGATGAGCGCCTCGGAAATGCCTCCCGCGACAGCGCCCGGATCGAGGCCCGCCGCCTCGGCCATCGCGGAGAACGAGTTGATCATGCCCGTCACCGTTCCGCACATGCCGATCAGCGGCGAGATCGACGCGATGAGCACCATCGCGCCCATGCGCTTCTCGAGGCCGTTCATCGCCTTGGGCGCGTAGTCCTCCATCGACTTCGAGACGCCGAGCTCGATTTCGGACTCGTTCTTGCCCTTCTCCTTCATGTGGCGCAGGCGCTCGATGCCGGTAAGCATCACGGCCGCCGCCGGGCCTTCGCTAGACGAGCACGCCTCGGCCGCCGCCGCGAGGTCTCCCGACGCAACGGCTGCGCAGACGCGCTCCCTGAGCGCCGCGGGATCGACGCGCGACGCCGCGCGGAACGCGCGAGCGCGGTCGATTATCACCGCGACCATCGCAATCGAGCACAGGAGAAGTGGAAGCATCATCCATCCTCCGTCCATCAGATATCCCATCATGTCGTTTTGTCTCCCTTCTTTGTTTTAGATCTTTCGTGCTTCACTCGTCGCCGAGCTTCGCAAGGAAATCGGACGCCGTCTTCGCGGCCTTGCCGCCAGGATACTCGTCGAGGAGCTGGCGGAACTTCTCCTTGGCGCCCTCCGTGTCGCCCAGCCTGTGGCGCACCACGCCCCACTTGAGCAGCATCTCGTCGAGCCACGGCGCGTCGGGATAGTCCTGGAACACGCGTTCGAGCGTCTCCTGCGCGGCGGAATAGCTCTTGATCGAGATGTCATAGTCGACGATGCGCTTGAACGACTCGCCGGCGAACGAGCTCGACGGATAGGTCTCGGCGCAGAGGCGGTATGCGGCGATCGCCGCAGAGAAGTCGGCCTTGCGCCCCGACGCGGCCTGCGCCGCACGCGCATCGGCTTCGCGCACCTCGCCTATGCGATACTGCGCCTCGGCCTTCAACGGGGAGTTCGGCAGCGTTATGAGCGCGGAGAGCACGCTGAGCGCGGAGGCGCGCGATTCCTTCGTGTCCTCCTGGATGCGCGCATTGGCGATCTGGAGAAACGCCCTGTCCGCGAGCACCGTGTCGGGATAGCGCTTGACGAGCGCGTTGCAAGTCTCGATTGCCTGACGAAGCGCGTCCTTTACGATGAGAAGGTTCCAGCGCGCCTCGTACGCCTCCTCTACAACGGAGCGGTCGAGCGAGTTGCGCGACGCAAGCTCGAAGAGCTCCGCCACTCGCATAAGCCCCTCGTCCGCCTTTGCGTTAGCGTTCTCCTGAAGCCCGACGTCCTTGAAGATCATTCCCCACTTGCAAAGAAGCCGCGCCTCAATCAGGAGCTTCCTCGCCTGCACGGCGGCGACGGACGAATGGGACACCGTCGACTGGGGCTCCGTGGAGCCGCCGACGAGCACAAACGCCTCGGCGGTCCTGGAAACTGGCTTCTTGCCCTCGATGTGAAGCTTGTCGACGTACTCGACCGCGATCTTCTCGTCTGGGCGCACGAGAACTTCGCCCTCGGCCGCGACTGGAACCGCGTTCGTGTCGTCAGGCATAAGCACCGGGACGACTCTGCACGCGAACACCCCTGTGCGCGGGCCGGTCTCGGTCATCTTCATCTCCGTCTCGGCGCGCGTAAGCCACGGCGCGTCAGGGGCGGGAGGCGGCGGCTGCGTCTCGCCTGGAGCGCACTCGGGGCGCTCGCGGTAGAGCGTCTTGACGATTATCACGGCGGAATCAGGCTTCTCGGAGACATCGAGATCGAAGTCCCTGAGCTGGATGAACGCCGGCTGGCCGACAAACACGCCGTGGATGCTCTGCCTCTGCGCGCCGTCGAGGAACGAGACCGACGCCGACGAAACCACCGACGCCTTGGCAAGGACCCTGCGGTTCACATCGCCGTTCTCCGTGTTGACATCGACATAGACTGCTTCGATCGGTTCCGATCCGTGCACCGTAAGGACGCCGTCGCCCTTGGGCGTGTCAGCCGGCGAAGTCTGCACAGACGCGATGAACTCCCCCTCCGCGCGACCGAAGCGGACGAGCTCGGCCTTCTCGGCGTCGCCGGACTTGCTCGAAAGCTCGACGTACGACTTCTCGCCGAGCGAGTCGAGGATCGAGACATCCTTGTCGCAGACATGGAGGAACACGCGCTGCCCCGCCTCGACGAGGACGGTCTCGTTCGACTTTGCCGCGCTCTCGGGAACGGCCGTTCCGACCATCTCGAACGCCTCTGCGGCGCGCGACCAGCGGCCCGCCTCGAAATGCAGCTGCCCGAGCATGAAGTACGCGTCGTTCGCGAACGGGCTCGAGGGATGGTCCTGCACGAGACGCCTGAGCGCCATCGCCGCCTCGGAAGCCGACCCCTTCGCCGCGTGTAGCCTGCCGAGAAGGAGCAGCGCCTCTGCGCGCACCTCGGCGTCCGCCGCGCCGCCGGCCTTCGAAAGCTCTGCGAGGGAGCGGTCGAAGACGCGCTTCTCGAGGAAGTGCCTTCCAAGCTCAAGCGCCGCGGAAAAGCGCGTCTGCGAATCGGGATACATCCTCGCCACGGCCTCGAGCATGCCGACCGCGCGGTCTTCCTCGTTTGAGGCGAAGAGCGCAACGGCGCTCTTGACCATTCTCGCGGCGCGTGCCTCGACGAGGCGCTCGTTCGCCGCGGCCTGCGTGGAAGCTGCGGCATCCTGCGGCTGGTCCTGCGCAACGGCGCACGCGGCAGCAAGCGCTACGCTCGCCGCGGCGAGAGCCGACGCGAACTGACTTGCAGAACATTTCAGACTTTTTTTCATGGCTCGACATTCCTCCGTCATGCTATCTCACCTCGTTCACCACGGCTCCGCCTGTCGCGATGCCATGTCGCTCGAGCGCCTGGTGCGCCCACGACGACTCCTGTGTCCTCTTCCACTCGGGCTGCGACAGGAGACGCCTGTAGATCGCTATCGCCTGCTTGACGTCGCCGTCGCGCTCAAGCCGCTGTGCATGCGTGTAGAACGCGCGCGGCGCCTCGGACGGGAACATCGACTCGAGCTCGACGAGCATGGTGTACGCCTCTTTCTTGCGCCCGGCCTTCTCGTATGTCGCAAAGAGCTCCCAAAGCGTGCCAGGAGGCTCGTTCAACTCCTGGAAGAGCGAAATCGCCTTGTCGCACTTTCCGAGATGGTCGCGGTACAGCCGCGCGAGCGTCATCTTCGCGCTCTTCGCGGCGTCGGGCGACGGCTTGTGGCCGAGATATTCCTCAAGGCACATGGCGGCAGCGGCGTGCTTGCCGGCGGCAAGCTCGATCTGGTGGCGCATCATCGAGGACGAAAGCGGAGACTTTACAAGATCGGGAATCCGGCGGGCGAGATCGTACTGCCCCACCGTGCAGAGGATGTCCTTCACGGCCCATGCGGTCTTTGACGCGGCGGACTCGTCCTTGTTGGCGCGGATCACGTCCTCCACGGCCTTTAGGCGTACAGAAATCACGTCGCTCTTGCCGGTGAGCGTCGCCGCGCGAAGGCAGTCGAGCGCATAGTCGCCGTTCCTGCCCAACGCGGCGTAGAGGGGCTTCTTCCCCTCGAACCACGCAAGGAACGCGGCCTTCGAGGCGTCAACGCTCTTCTTGCGGACTGCTTCGCTGGGATAGAGCTTCGTCAGGCGCGCGTTGAAATCGTACCAGTTCCAGTTGCGAAGCCACACGTAGCATACGGTGTCGAACATGCGACGGACAGCGTTGAGACGTGAGGAGTCGTCGTCCTTCACGCCGAAGAAGACAAGGTCGTCGAAACTGGAATAGTCGCCCTTCGCAAGCGCTATGGCGACGAGACGGTCGCGAGCAGCGATATGCCGACCTTCACCCGCGACAGCGGTTTCCAGTATCTCCTTGTTGTACGCGATGGTGTCGTCGAACCGCCCCGCGTTCCACAGCCTTTCGGCCATCAGCCTGAGCGCGACCACCCGCGCGACCGTGTTTTTCGAGGCCGGGTCGTCGATCAGCTCCATAAGCGTAGCCTCGCCCTTGCGGACGTCACCCATCGAGAACTGCACGCAGGCAAGCCTTAGGCGCGCGGGAACAGACACCCACGTGATGTCGGGATAAAGCTCGAGGACCTCGGAATAGAGGCGCACCGCCTCGTTGGAGTCCTTCGCGCGCTCGCGGGCGCAGCCCTGCATGAAGAGCGCGTACGAGAGAATCCTCTCGTCGAAGTCGCCTGTCTCGGACTGCACCTGCAGCTTGCGCCACTCGGCGGCCGCGGCGCGGTAGCGCGAGATGCGGTCCTGCTCCGAAAGGCCTCCGCGGAGCTCGTCGTTGACCGCCTTGTCGAACGCCTTGGACGCTCGGTCTATTCCGCCGCGGACGGAAAAGTCGAAGTCGCGGTAGATGTCGCCGCGCATACGCCAGTCGGTGCGCCATTCCCAGGCGTTGGCCGCCGGAACGAGCGCCGAAAGCGAAAGGAGAAGAAGAACTGAACGCCGTACGTACATCGCCGTCACTCCATGTTCTTGAACTGGTCGGATTCCTGCAGCAGCAGGCCGCGCGCGCGCCGCGCCCACTCGGTCTCGGGATACTCGAGCACAGTGCGCTTGAGGAAGAGGTACGCGTCGCGCGACTGGCGCGCCCTGAGCGCCGCGTCGCCAGCCCAGTAGAGCGCCTGCGCGCGCATCTCGGGCCTGTCGGAGCGGTATGTCTCGGCCATCGACTCAAACGCCTTCATCGCCTTGGTGTACATCTTCGACGCCTTCGGCGCGAGCATCTTGGGGCCATTTTCCTTCTCGAACTCGGCCTGGACGCGATCGCCCTCCTTGACGTAGCAGCTGCCGCACATGAAGAGAGCGCGCGACGCCTTGGAGTGGTTCGGGAAGCGCTTCTGGAAGTTCTCGTAGATGCGCGCCGACACGTCGTAGCGCTTCTCGTTCTTGTAGTAGTGCGTGGCGAGACGCACCGTCGCGTCGCCGACGAGGTCAGACTCGGGATAGAGATAGGTCATCTTGACGTATTCCTCGCCCGCGCGCCTGAAGTCCCCGAGCATCTCGAGGCAGAGCGCCTTGTGGTACTGCGCCCGCGCGGCGTATTCGCCGCGGGGAGAGACGGCGAGCATCGCCGAGAAGCGCGAAAGCGCCTCGGTGTAGAGCTGGCGCGCCTTCTCCTCGTCGCCCGCCTCCTTGCTCTCGGCGGCGAGCTCCTGCGAGAGGTTCGCGAGAAGGAACTCGCCCTGCGACGCATGGACCGTGCCCGGGTAGTTCTTGAGCGCCTCCTCGAGAATGAAGCGGCCGCGCGCAATCGCCTCGGAGCTCTTCTCAGTCTGTTTCCTGCGGCGATGCTCCTTCGCCTGCTCGAAGAGGCACTCAGCCAGGCGGAACTGCACGAGAACCGCCTGGTCGACGTCGCGGAAACGCTTCGAGAACACGCGAAGCGAGCCGTCGGAGCCCTTGCTCACCCTGCCGGTCGCCGTGAGGGTCCTCGCGGGACCGGACGAGAACGGCCTTTCGTCCACATAGGAGAACTCGACGCTGTCGCCATAGCGCACAGGCAGACGGTCGTCGGCCGCGTCGGAAGCGGCCTTGGCGACGCCACCTGTCACGACCGAGGGCATTTCCGCGTCGCGCGCGAAGATAACCGGCCTGACGACTCCGACGAACACGCCCGAATGGGGCATAGTCTCGGTGAGCGCGATCTTGCGTGTGACGCCCATGCCGGACCCCTTGACGGAAACCTCGACAGTGTCGGCTTCGTCTGTAGTGTCGCGGTCTGCGTCCTTGACGCGAACGTAGAAGCGCTCGCCGCAGTGGGCAGAGGTCCTCTCGGCCTCCAAGGTGGAATCCATTAGGTCGAGCGTCGCGTCGGCCGCAAAGACAATCGTGCGCTCCGCGACAACCTCGTCGCCGTCCTTCACCCTGAGGCGCACCGTGTCGTTGCCGACGACCGGAAGTATGCCGGGCCCTTCGCCGGCCTCGACGGACTTCCCGCCTGAAAGCTCGGCAGCGACGGCGGCCGCGGCCTCCGCAGTACCGACGATTACGCGCATCGTGCCGTTGAAGCTGCCCGCCTGGCGCGCGGCGCGCGGCGTCTCGACGCCGGCGCGGAGCTTCGCGCCGGTGAAAGGCGCGCCAAGCCGCATGGACGTGCAGACCGGCTCGGCGTCTTCAGCCCCGGACGCGGCAACCGCCTCGAGCATGAGGCGCGATCTCGCATGGCGCGCACGCGACGGATCGCTGACGCGGACAAGCAGCGGCGCGTCGATGTTCATTACGATCGCGTTGGTCGTGTCCGTAGCGGCGGGATCCATCGGCTCGGCAAAGACCTCGTCGCGATAGACCGCCTCGACAGATTCATTGCCAGGGCGGCGGCGTATGGCGTCGATCCGCGACTTGGCGGCGTGAGAGTCGTCAACGACGCGCACGGTCCCCGCGCGGAAGAGCGTCACGACCGGCTTCGTGCGACGAGTGGCGGCAACGGACGCGCTGCGGACGACGGGCACGCCGGGGTTCGTGTTCTCGCGGTCTAGATACTCGAGCGTCAGCACGTCGTTCTCGACGGTCTCGACAGTGTCCTTGCCGCCGCCGCTCCCGGCAGGTGCAGTCTTTACGAGACCGAGGAAATTACCAGTGTGGATGCCGTCCAGATCCCTGTCGGACTTCTGCTCCACGAGCTTCAGGACGAGACTCTTCCCCGATCGAGTGGAGACCTTGGCCTCGACAGTGTCCGCTTCGTCTGTAGCGTCAAGGTCGTAGTCCGACACAGACACGACGAGCGAATCGCCGGGAACGAACCGGTACGCCTCGTGGAAGCGCGAACGCCACACGTTCGGCTGGTAGTCGTCGCTCTCGAAGAAAAACCCGACCGAGGCGTTGTTGAAGCTCGACATCATCGCCTTCTCGACTTTCCTCTTCACGCCGCGCGAATTGCGCGCATCGGCGTAGGCGACGGAAATGCGGTCTCCAGGGGCGACCTCGAGAATGTCGTTTTGCTGTGCGTCGGAGAAGTCGCTCTCGACGGGGAGAATCTTCTTCCCCTCGGCGTCGACCGCCTCCATCGAGTCGATCGAGCCATACGGACCGCGGCGGCCGAGGAAATCCCAGCGCAGGGTCCTGAGGCGCACAGGCTCCGGGAATGTCGCGCTGAATCCGCCTGCCTCCTTGACGATCGTCGCGCGGTCGGAGACAAAGGAGACGAGCTCTGGATGAAGGTCCGCGCTGAACCACTCTGTCGGAATCGGCACAGGCGCCTCCCCCTCGGACTTCTCCCACAGGAGACTGAAGGTGTCGCGCGTGCCTGATCCCTGGCCCTGTCCAGCGCCTGTCGCAAACACCTCGAGGCGGTGGACGCCGACAGAAAGCTCGAACGCGGCAAGCGCGCCGGCGAGCTGGCGGCCTGAGCCGGAGAACACACATTCGCCGTCAAGGGCAATCGACAGCCAGACCCCCTTCAGGGCGTCCGCGCTCTTGGCCTGGGGCACTATCCTGAAACGCAGGAAGTCGAGTTTCTCGGGCGCGACGAACACGCCGGAGAAAAGCCCGGCCGTCGGCGGTCCAAACCATGGCGGCGCAAACACGATATTGGTGACGGCCTCGCGCTTCGGCGCGCCGGCGCTCTCCATGAAGTCACGGAGCGACTGTTCGCCGCGGAAGCCGCCCCTGTTCGACACCTGGCGGCAAAAGCCGACGCGCGTCTTCGGGTCGTCCGCAGGGAATGCGCCAAGGCTCACCTTCCTGCCCGCAAGAGTCCCGACAAGGCGGATCTTCGTTATGTCGTCTGGCGCAGTCATGCGTATGACGGCGTTGGAGAAAAGATACGAGCCCATCGTGTCGACCTCGAACCACTTGACGGGCTGTCCGTCAGAAAGCGAGCGCCACGAACCGCTGCGCGTGGAGTTGATCACGTCGCCTGGGTTGAACCCGACGGCCGTGTCGCTCGCGAACGCGCGCGGGGGAGGAAGCGCAGTGCGGACCGAGCCGCGGAAAACGCCTGAGAACGGACGGACTTCCTTCAGCTCCACGTCGGCGATCCTGTCGCCGGATGTCGTCGACACGGCGACTTGCACGGAACCGCCTTCCTTGCCGAGGGAACGGTCCTTGTCGGAGAGTGCGATATGCAGGGGATTGCCGGGGCGGATCGACTTCACGCCGCGGCCATCGTCCGACGCCCCATCGTCAACAAGCGCCTCGACCTGCGCGGCAGACTCGGCTTCGTCCACGCGCGGCGAGCCGGCGCCTATCGCGAGCCGTGCGTCGTCGACCACCGACACTTCCTTCGGCTTCCCGACCGGAAGCCCGCGCGCGGCGAGGAACGCAGGGTCTATCGCGTAGGAGACGGTATCGGCGCCCGTAACCTCGAGAACGAGGTTGGACGCGACCGGCGCGGCGAGCTTCACGTCTATGGCACCCTTGAAGAGGCCGGGATCGCGCGACGAAGGCGTCAGCTGGAGCATCTCGAAATCGCCGCCAGGAACAGCCCTGACAATCACAGGAATCGCGCTTCCACCGCCAGCGACGGAGAGGTTCCTGTCCTGCACCGTGATCGAAAGCTGCTGGCCGGGGCGAACGGTCGTGCGATCGGAAACGCTGCCGACCAGGACCTCGGTCTCGTCGACCTCGCTGTTCGTCGCGAGCTTCCACTGTCCCTGGAGGAAGCGCGCCTCAGTATGCGTGAAGTCGATCGCGAAAACCTCCCTTAGGCGCTTGGCGCATTCCTCGTAGTCCTTGCGCTCGAAGGCGATGCGCGCGAGGAAGTAGTGGGCCTGGGCCTGCACCTCGGTGTCGGGCTGGCTAAGCCAGTACTCAAGCGTGGGCTCGGCTGCCGCGGCGTTCCCGGACTCGATCATCAAGTCGACCGAGCGGAACATGGCGCGGCGAGCGGCATGGGTCTTCAGGTACGCGGGATTGTTGCGGAGAGTCTGGTACTCGAGCTTCGCCGCCTCGAAGTTCTGCTGGTCGCGGAACGACTCGGCGCGGACGAGGACCATCGCGGCGGCGACTTCAGGCGTCAATCTCGACTCGTCGTCGAGGAGCTTCGTCGCAAGAGCACGCGCACGCACGAGCATCGCGTCCTTCTCGCCGCGCATGAGGCGCATCTGGTCGACCGCCCATGCCGTGAAGGCGGGCGGCAGCTTCGCCGCGTCGCGCTCGAACGCCGGAAGGTTCGCCTTGAGCAGCTCCGTCGCACGCTCGAAGTTGTTGCGAGTGAACTCGTCTGCGGCGACATAGAGGGGATAGAGCGGGTCCTTTTCCGACACGGGATACACGCCGGGAAGATGGGTCGACGCCTCGGCGCGGAAGCGCGCGGCGGCCGACATCACGCCGGCGGAGTTGTTCTCTACGCCGATCAAGGCGCTCGTCAGGAGATACAGCGCCTCCCACATCCCCTCGTCGCGCAAGCGGGAGAAGTAGCTGAGCGCGGCGGCTTCGCCAACGCTGAACTGCGTCAGCTTCACTCCGAACTGATGCGAGACCTGCGCGAGCATGACGGCGTTGGTCGCGCCAAGCCCCTGCTCGTACACTGCACGGTAGTATGGCGCGGAGCACACTCCGTTCGGATCATTTCCGTTGATGTCGACCCAGCCGGCCGCTCCAGCGTCCTTGAGCCGCACCATCCCGCGGAAGAACTCGTCGACCGTGGCCTTGGTCTCGGGCTTGCCCTTGCGGCCCTCGAGCGCTGACCATTCCCAGACGCGCTTCGCAAGCGAGCTGTCGCCCGCCCAGACCAGCGGCGCAAACTTGGAAGGCATCGCCTTCAGCGCCGGCATCAGCTGCGTCCTGAAAAGACCGTCGAACCGGTCCATCGTCCCCTTCTCGGCGTTGCCGAACGTGGCGATCTCGGAGCTTTCGCAGAGAGAGATTAACCGCGAGATCCTCGTCCCGGGGTCAAGTTTCGCGAGCGCGGCGACATAGCGGTTCAGGCAGGCGTCGAGCTTGCCGCAGGCGGCGCACAGCTTGAGAAACGCGTACGCCGTCTGTCCGCGATTCAGCATCGGGTCAAGCACCTCTCCGGCGGTCTTGTCGATCGGAAATGCGGCCGCAAGCTCCGGCTTCGCTCTCACCACCGACACGGCAATCGGAAAGAGCGACTTGTGCGCACGCTCGCCTTCGAGCTTGCCGCAGTCGAAGTTCTTGAACACCACCGTGAGGAGCGACGCCGCGAGCTCGGGCGTAATGCGACGCGCCGCGGGGTTGATGACGCTCCAGTTGCGCTCGATGAAGTCGACGACGGAATTCGGGTTCTCCTTGGCAAACGCCTCGACCGGGACTGGCGACTTCTCCGTCCCGGCGTCAAGCGAGACTCCCATCAAATAGCCGGCGTTCTGCGTCCGGCGCGCAAGCTCTATGAGCGCCTTGCGCTCCCCGATGCTGTTGGGGATCAATCCGGGAAGGATCTCGCGCATTGTCTTTTCGTCCTTCGGGTCGATCTTCTCGCCTATCGCCTTGAGCGCAATGGGCGCGGAAGCGCCGCTGAACCTGCAGAGATCCACGTACTTGTAGGCGATGCTGCCGAAGACACGGCTTTCCCACTTGTTCTGCTGCGGCCAAAAGCCCTTGAACTCGTTGCACGCCTCCGCAAAGAGCTTGTGGGCCGCCTCGGGCGCGACATTTCCCGCGAGGCGGCTCAAGGCGTTCATCTCGCGCCTTATCTCCACGATGCGCGCCTTCGACTTCGCGTCCTTCTTGATCGTGCCGAGAAACGCCTTTGCCGCGGCGTTCGTGAGGGCGGGATTGCCCAAGGCCCACTTGTCGGACGCGCACCAGTTCCAGAACGGATGTGCGCCAGTGCGCGCGTATATCGTGGCGAAGAGATCGCTGCGGTCCTTGTCGGACATGGGCGCGACCCTGACGGCTTCGAGAAGGCACCGGTAGTCGTTTGCGCCCCCAAAGAGGAGCTCGTCGGAAAAGCTTTGCTTTACCTCGGCGGTGTCGCCGAGCTTCGCGAGCGTCGGCAGCATGCAATAGCGGGTCCACATCGCGTTCTGGCAGCGCGGCAGGATGTCGTGGTAGGGTTTTGTCGACTTCGCGTTTTCGCACGACTCGGCAAGCCTGAACAGGTTGTGCATCAGGTTGGGCTGGACGAACTGGGGATACGCATCCCTCATCCGCACCGTATCGGCCGCCGTCCAGACCTTTTCCGCGAGGAAACGCATTAGATCGACGACCTCTTCCTTTACTTGGCCTTCGCTCTTGGCGACCTTCTCGAAATCGGCGCACGCGGCCGCGGACTTCGTCTCTCTGGACTTGAAGAGCTCCGGCGCAAGCGCTACACGCAGCCTGGCCATCTGGCACGCATGGCGAGCATGCTTGCCATCGAAGACGATCGGCTCGAACTTCCGCAGAAAGCGCATCGCCTCGGCGCGTTCATCGGCGTTCGTGCTGATCTGGACGCACCACATAAGCGACGGCTGCGAAGGAAGGACGCCGGAGGAATTGGAAAGCCTGAACCTCCATATCCTCGGGAACAAGGCTTCGCGCGCCCTCAAGAGAGGATTGAGCACGGACAGGTCATGGCAGACATTGCGCTCAAGGAAAGCCTTCAGGTCGTCGTCGGAAAGCCCGAGGTTCCCTTCGGTAGCCATTGCAACTACGCGCGTCATGATTGCAAAGCGGTCTTCGTCGCCCTTGAACGCCGCAAACGCGGACTCCGCGACCTTGAGGAAGTCGACCGAGCGCTTCTGCCTGCGGAATGTGTCAAGAAGCCGAATGGCCGTGTTGAAGAGTTCCCTCGGGCGAGAGCTCTTCTCTGCGAGAATCACGAACGCGTCGGCGTCGTCGGAATGACGGCAAAGCTCCCAGGCCGCCTGCTCCACCGAGTCGTTCCAGGCCTTTGAGACCTTTATGAAATGCGAAAGCCTCGTGCGCCTGTCCGCCGGCTTGCCGAGCTGCCGCGACACTTCCGCCGCCTGAAAATAGCGTATCGGGGCGAGGTCACGGCGCTCTTGGAAGAGCTTCTTGAACGCGCTTTCGGCGGCAAGTGGGCGTCCAGAACCGATGGCTTCGTCAAATTCCTTCTCCTGATCCGCGTCGGCAATGGCACCAATCGCAGCTCCGGCAAATGCTACAAGAAGTAACAGTCTTTTCATATCACTTCGTAATTTACCATATTTGCTTTTGCATGCCAACCCCTACTACGGTAGGGGGTGGCGCAGGCATCGCGACGACTGCCAAAAAACGAGCAGAAACGGATCAAAACCGTTGTTCTCCCTCCAGTAGAGATTGCCCTTGGAGTCCGCTCGCACGACTCATTCAGCCACCTTTTTTGTGATGAGCTTGACTTGGCCGAGAAGACCGGCTGGACGGAGATCCTTGTCGGAGAGGATGTAGCGCCACGAGCTGAATGCGTATCGCGCGACCTTGCGCGGCTTGTTCGTGCGGACCTCCTCTGGTATGGCGAGCACGGCGCGGCCATGCGGAATGTCGCGCTTTACGCCTTCGCTCTGGACCATCTGCACTCCAAAGCCAAGCATTTTCTTAGAGAGAACGCAGTCGTCCGGTTCCTTCTCGTCGCCTATGAGCCGGTTCGTCCAGGCGTTCGTTACGCGCACCTTGAGCGCATGGCGGCCGGGCTTCAGTTTCCGCGGCAGTTCAATGCGATACGGTGCATGCCATAGCGCACCGATACGCTCTCCATCGAGAAACACCTCCGCCACATCGCGCACGTCACCAAGATCAATCGCATCGCATGTCTCCGGAACATCGAGCGTCGTCTCGTAAGTAGCCGTTCCCGAGTAGTAGCGAATTCCAGGTTCAGCAAAATCAGTCCACGACTTGAGCGCGGGAAGCGTCTGCGCGTTCTCCGGTGCACCGCCGCCTGCATCAAAGCAAAGCGTCCAAGGCCCTTTCACGTCGTGGAAGGTCTCGACGAGAGGCAGTATACGCCGGCAGAACCTCGTCGTGCCGTCGTCTTTGCGGAATACGA
>JAEEGL011596786.1_pt1 | contig 16196 bp, 17 predicted proteins | sample 9134231 | NCBI WGS metagenome assembly JAEEGL01 (sample SAMN16246548, study PRJNA631951) | gut metagenome | biome: gut microbiome; feature: rumen; material: fiber-attached | host: Bos | place: Iran: Karaj | collected 2018-10
AAGGTCGTCCACCACCAGAAGCGCCAGTACGGCAAGTCGAAGTTCATGGGCTGGAACCGTTTCGTCAACGGCTACCTCGACCTGCTCACCCTCTGGTTCCTCGGCACCTTCGGCAAGAAACCCATGCACGTCTTCGGATTCCTGGGCACCATCGTCTTCCTCATCGGCTTCCTCGCCGCCTTCTTCCTAGGCGCGCAGAAGGCATGGGCACTATGGCATGGCGTACCCATGCGACTCATCACCGACTCACCCTATTTCTACGTGGCCCTCACCATGATGATGATTGGCACCCAGCTCTTCCTGGCAGGATTCCTGGGCGACCTCATCAGCCGCAACAGCGCAGGCCGCAACGAATACCAGATAGAAGAGAACATCAGATGCGGAAAATAGTTTACGTCATCCTGCTCGTGGCAGCCATCACGGCCTGCACCAGCATCGACTGCCCTGTGCAGAACAGGGTCTACACCCTCTACGCCCTGAAGAAGGCCGACGGCACTGCCGACACGCTGACCAAGGACACCATCTGGGTATGGAGCCAGCGAGTCGACGGCTCTGACACCGTCATCAGCCGAACCCTGCAAGGCACGCTCGAGCTGAACTACTTCCACGGTGCGACGGCGACGTCCTTCGAACTGCCCATCAGCTATACACAGCCGGAAGACGTGCTGGTCATGCAGCTGCGCAACGCCGAGGGCATAGACTATGTCGACACCATACGCATCAAGAAAGAGAACATCCCCCATTTCGAGTCGGTAGACTGCCAGGCTGCCTATTTCCACGAAATCACCTCAGTAGCTACCACCCACAACGTTATCGACTCTATCGTTATTAATAATCCCCACGTGACCTATGGCGCGAAGACTGCACATTTCAACCTTTATCTCAAGGCTCAGCGTTAGTCTGCTGCTTGGCTTCGTGGCACTGCCCTCACAAGCCCAGCTGAAGATGTTCCGTATGGAGAAAGACTCCATACCCTTCTTCCGCGGCTTCTCCGTATCGTTCGACCTCATCGGACCCTTCACTCAGATGATCAGCGACCACGGCGAGTACGAGGGAGCATTGCGCGTCAACCTGCACGACCAGTGGTTCCCCGTCTTCGAGCTGGGTATAGGACGCGCCAACCACGAGCGCGACGAGATAACCGAAATCACCTATAAGACGACGGCCCCCTACTTCCGCATCGGCATGGACTGGAACGTGCTCAGGAACAAGCACCAGGACAACCGTATCTATGCCGGCTTCCGCTACGCCTTCACCAGCTATAAGGTCGACATCATCCGCGACGAACTCCCCGACCCCGTTTGGAAGACCATGTCGGGCTTCGGCGTCAAGGACATGGCGTGCAACATGCACTGGGCCGAGCTCGTGCTGGGTCTCGACGCCAAGATCTTCGGACCCTTCCACCTGGGCTGGACCGTGCGCTACAAGCGCCGCATCTCCCATAAGTCGGGCGACCTGGGCACTACGTGGTACGTCCCTGGCTTCGGCATCAACGACACGGACAATCTTGCCGTGAACTTCAACATCATCATCGACATCTAGCATGACCACCAAACTGAAAAAGTGGCAGCTGCCCTTCCTCGTGCTGCTCATAGTAGGCACCGTGCTCATCATACGCCAGCAGCGCAACATGCCCTACCAGAAGAACACGGGCAACATCTTCGGCACCGTCTACGCCATCACCTACCAGCACGACAAAGACCTGCACAAGGACATTCTCAGCGCACTGAACCGCGTCGACACGGCCCTCTCGATGTTCAACGAGAAGAGCATCATCGCGCGCATCAACCGCAACGAGGACGTCGCCCCCAACGACATGTTCCTCGACGTCTTCCGACTGGCTCAGCAGGTTAGCGGCGATACCGACGGCGCCTTCGACATCACCGTGGCACCGCTGGTCAACGCCTGGGGCTTCGGCTTCAAGAGCGGCGACATGCCCACGCCCCAGCAGGTGGACAGCATCCGCTGCTTCGTGGGCTACCAGAAGGTGACGCTCACCGACGGCCAGGGCCACCCTGCCGGACAGCACGCCAAGGGCCAGGCGCTGCGCATTGCCAAGAGCGACCCCCGTGTCATGCTCGACTGCTCGGCCATCGCCAAGGGCTATGGTGCTGACGTCGTGGCCAGCCTGCTCAGTGCGAAGGGCGTCAAGAACTACTGCGTCGAGATAGGCGGCGAAATCGTCACCAGCGGCATCAGCCCCAAGCGCGTACCCTGGAAGATTGGCGTCACCAAGCCCAGCGAGCCTGACCAGGCCGACAGCGGACAGCTGCAGGCCGTGCTCAACGTCACCGACCGTGCCATGGCCACCAGCGGCAACTACCGCAACTTCTACTACAAAGGCGGGCGTCGCTACGCCCACACCATCGACCCCAAGACGGGCCGTCCCGTTCAGCACAACATCCTCTCGGCCACGGTGCTCGCCAGTCAGTGTGCCCGTGCCGACGCCTACGCCACAGCCTTCATGGTGATGGGTCTCGATGGTGCCCAGGCTGTCCTGGAGCGCAACCCCGACCTGATGGCGTACCTCATCTACGACAACGAGGGGCGCAACGAGATATGGTACTCACCCTCGCTACGCGACAAGATACAGGAATAAGCGCATGGAGATATACGACCGACTGCTGCAGTTCCCTCTGTTCCAGGGCATGAGCCGTGCCGACCTCATGGAGGTCGTCACCCATACCAAGTTCGGCTTCAGCAAGGTGCAGCACGGCAAGCGCATAGCCACCGAAGGCGAACCCTGCACACACATCTTCCTGCTGACCAACGGCACCCTGCAGTGCGAGACCAGCAGCGACGACAACGCCTGCCGCGTCGTCGAACAGGTCACGGCACCCTTTACCGTGCAGCCAGGCCAGCTCTTCGGACTGTCGCAGCGCTACACGTCGACCTTTACCGCCCTCACGCCCTGCAACCTCATCACCGTCGACAAGCAGGAGGTGCTGCTCCTGCTCGAGACGCAGCTGGTATTCCGTCTGAACATGCTCAACCAGCTCGCCGCCGACGCACAGCGTCTGGCCCACCGCAGCTGGCGCTCGGCACCACGCGACCTGCGCGAGCGCATCGTACGATTCTTCTACTCACGCTGTCTGTACCCCGCTGGGGCCAAGACCTTCTACATCCTCATGCAGCAGCTGGCACGCGACCTCAACGACAGTCGCCTCGACATCAGCCGCGCCCTGAACCGCATGCAATCTGACGGCCTGCTCACCCTGCACCGTGGCCGCATAGAGATACCCATGCTCGAACGCCTGCTCATGTAAGACATTGAACATTGAACATTGAACATTCCGATTAAGCGAGAGCAGAACCAAGCTTGCTTAGGTTATGCCGAGCATGAGGAAAGTCAAAACGTAGTTTTAACATTGAACATTAAGCATTAAGAATTGAACATTATGATACGTCAGAAAAGCCTCCGTCCGCACTTCCGCCCGTGTTTCACAGTCCTTGCTGTCCTTGCCTCGTGCCTGCTGCTCATCACGGCCTGCCAGCAGAAGCAACAGCTCAAGTCGTTCAACAACGTCATCACAGCCGACGACAGCCTCAACATCGAGCTCTCGCACTCCAAGCAGATAGACTACCACAGCGAGAAGCTCGGACTCGACATCAGCTACCCCTCCTACCTGCGCCACCAGTACCTGGAAGACCAGCAGATGGAGGTGTTCCTCAATGACGACCTCTCGCTGTCGTTCATGGAACAGCAGGTGCTCAAGGGCGACGACATCTTCCGCACCCCAGGACAGCAGCTCATGGGCATGGGCGCAGAGCTGCTCGAGGCTGGCGACGACTACAGCATCCATACCGGCCAGGAGGGCGACTTCGAATACTACGCCAAGGTCATCGACGACTCCACGCGCCTCATCACCATCATCCTGCGCTACCTGCCCGACCGTGCCGACGCAGCAGAAGTGCTCAAGGAGTACGTCCGCGACTACAGGCTCTCCCGCGACTGACCAAAAAAGCGGCTGTTTTTTTGGTCAGTTGGTTTTTTCTTTGTAATTTTGCGCGCCAAAGAGAAGCAACGACGTTAGTATGAGTGAACACATTAACCCTTTTATGGTTCCCTACGGGACACCTCATGATACGGTGCCCTTTGACCGCATTCGGCTGGAGGACTATGAGGAGGCCTTCATGGAAGGCATCCGTCGCGACAATGAGCAGATAGAGAAGACCATCAACAACCCTGAGAAGCCCACGTTCGACAATACCATCATCAATACTGAGGAGGACGAGGGCTACTACGACCTGCTGTCGAGGGTGTCGACGGTATTCTTCAACATGCTGTCGGCAAACACCAACGACGAGATGGACGCCCTGGCGCAGAAGATGCAGCCCATACTGACGCAGCACGCCAACGACGTGAGGCTGAACAGGCGTCTCTTCGAGCGTGTCGAGACCGTGCACAGGGGACACCGTAGGCTGTCGACCGAGGAGAAGACGCTGCTCGAGAACAGCTACGAGGGTTTCGTGCGCGCTGGTGCCCTGCTGAGTGAAAACGGCAAGGAGCGCCTGCGCGAGCTGACAGAGGAGGCGTCGATGCTGAGCCTGCAGTTCCAGCAGAACCTGCTGAAGGAGCAGAAGGCCTACTCCCTCGACATCACTGACGAGGCGCTGCTGGACGGTCTGCCTGACACGGCTCGCGAGGCTGCCGCCCTGACTGCGCGCGAGCAGGGCAAGCAGGGGTGGACGTTCACCCTCGACTACCCGTCGTACTCGCCCTTCATGACCTACGCCACGAACAGCGATCTGAGGAAGCAGCTGTACATGGCTCGCAACACCGTGTGTACGCACGACAACAGCGAGAACAACCTCGAGATCTGCAAGCGTCTGGTGAACGTCAGGCGCGAGATAGCCCAGCTGCTGGGCTACAACACCTATGCCGACTACGTGCTGAAACGTCGCATGGCGTCGAACAAGCGCACCGTCCAGTCCCTGCTCAAGCAGCTGCTACGCGCCTACAAGCCTACTGCCATCAGGGAGCAGAAGGAGCTGGGGAGGGTGTTGGACGTCGATACGTACAAGACCAGAGGCAAGAGCCTGAACGGCATACGTCCGTGGGACATGGCCTACTACTGCCACAAGCTGCAGATGCTGAAGTTCGAGATTGATGCCGAGATGCTCAGGCCCTACCTGGAGCTGTCGAAGGTCATCGACGGCGTCTTCGGACTGGCCACCAGGCTCTATGGCATCACGTTCAAGGAGAACAAGGACATCCCCGTCTACCATCCTGACGTGAAGGCCTACGAGGTTTTCGACAAGGACGGCTCGTACCTGGCCGTGTTCTATGCCGACTTCTTCCCCCGCAAGGGCAAGCAGGGAGGGGCATGGATGACGGAGTTCCAGGGACAGTATATCGACAGGAAAGGCGAGAACGTCAGGCCGCACGTCAGTGTGGTGATGAACCTGACGAAGCCTACCGACGAGAAGCCGGCACTGCTGACGCTGGGCGAGGTGGAGACCTTCCTGCACGAGTTCGGCCACGCTCTGCACGGCATGCTGTCGAACTGCCGTTTCGAGAGTCTCAGCGGCACCAACGTGCTGTGGGACTTCGTGGAGCTGCCGTCGCAGTTCATGGAGAACTACGCCATCGAGAAGGAGTTCCTGAAGACCTTCGCCGTACACTACCAGACTGGCGAGCCCCTGCCCAAAGAGCTTATCAGCCGCATCCGCAAGAGCCGCAACTTCATGGTGGCCACGGGCTGTCTGCGCCAGGTGAGCCTGGGTCTGCTCGACATGGCCTACTACACGAAGAAGGACGTCTTCGACGACGACATCCTGACCTTCGAGAAGAACGCCTGGAAGGATGCTATCCTTGGCGAGCAGCTCGAGGAGACGTGCATGACGGTGCAGTTCTCGCACATCATGGCTGGCGGTTATGCTGCCGGCTACTACTCGTACAAGTGGGCTGAGGTGCTCGACGCCGATGCCTTCAGCGTGTTCCAGAAGAACGGCATCTTCGACCAGGCTACGGCCCAGTCGTTCCGCGACAACGTGCTGTCGAGGGGTGGCACTGAGCCTCCCATGCGTCTCTATCGTCGTTTCCGTGGCCGCAAGCCTACCATCGACGCCCTGCTCAAGAGGAACGAGATCAGGAGGTGAGAGGTAAGAGGTGAGAGATTAGAGATATTAGAGATTTAGAGACTATCATGATGAGAAGCGAGAAGCAGCAAATGTTTGACAAGCGCTATCTGCAGATGGCGAGGGTATGGGCTCAGAACTCATACTGCCAGCGCCGTCAGGTTGGCGCCCTGGTGGTCAAGGACGGCATGATTATCAGCGACGGCTACAATGGTACGCCGTCAGGTTTCGAGAACGTGTGCGAGGACGATAACGGCGTTACCAAGCCTTACGTGCTGCATGCCGAGGCCAACGCCATCACGAAGCTGGCGAGGAGTTCCAACAACTCCAGCGGTGCCACCATCTACATCACGGCGTCGCCCTGCATCGAGTGTGCCAAGCTGATTATCCAGGCAGGCATCAAGCGCGTGGTATACGGCGAGAAGTACCGTCTGACCGACGGCATCGAGCTGTTGGAGCGCGCAGGGATAGAGGTCATTTACCTGGGGGAGTGAGAGATTAGAGGTAAGAGGTAAGAGGTAAGAGATTAGAGATTTTAGATATGCCATACAAGAGAAACAACCGTCTTATGCCGATTATCATGGCCGTGTGCACGGTCATTGGCATCCTGGTAGGCACGTTCTATGCCAACCACTTCTCAGGCAACAGGCTGAGCATTATCAACTCGAGCAGCAACAAGCTGAACAACTTGCTGCACATCGTCGAAGACCAGTATGTGGACACCGTCAACGTCAACGACCTGGTCGAGAAGGCCGTGCCGCAGATCCTGTCCGAGCTGGACCCCCACAGCGTGTACATCTCGGCCAAGGACGTACAGGCTGCCAACGACGACCTGAGGGGTTCCTTCTCAGGCGTGGGCATCGAGTTCACCATCAGGCACGACACGCTGCACGTGCAGCAGGTCATCAGCAACGGTCCTGCCGAGCGGGCCGGACTGATTGCAGGCGACAAGATTGTCGAGGTCGACGGCGACAACTTCACTGGCAAGACGCTGACCAACGAGGAGGCCATACGCCGTCTGAAGGGTCCCAAGGACACCAAGGTCAAGCTGGGTGTGCAGCGCTTCGGCGAGAAGAAGGTCAGGATGTTTACCGTCACCCGTGGCGACATTCCCACGAAGAGTGTGACGGCTGTCTACATGCTCGACCGCCAGACGGGCTACATCCGCATCAAGAACTTCGGCGAGAACACCTATCCTGAGCTGCTGATAGCCCTGGCGCGCCTGGCGCAGCAGGGTTTCACCAACCTGACCATCGACCTGAGGGGCAATACTGGCGGCTACCTGCAGTCGGCCGTGCAGATCGCCAACGAGTTCCTGCCCAAGAACCGTCTCATCGTGTACACCCAGGGCCGCAAGTCGCCCCGTCAGGAGTATCGCAGCGACGGCCGTGGCAGCTACCAGCACATTCCGCTGGTGGTGCTCATCGACGAGGGGTCGGCCTCGGCCTCTGAGATTCTGGCTGGTGCCGTCCAGGACAACGACAGGGGCACCATCATCGGTCGCCGTTCCTTCGGCAAGGGTCTTGTGCAGCAGCCCATCGAGTTCAACGACCATTCGATGATACGTCTGACCATAGCCCGCTACTACACGCCGTCAGGGCGCTGCATCCAGAAGCCCTATACGGCAGGCGACAACAAGCATTACGAGGACGACCTCATGGCCCGCTACGAGCATGGCGAGTTCTTCTCGCAGGACAGCATCAAGCACGAGGGTCCAGCCTACAAGACCTCCCTGGGTCGCCTGATGTATGGTGGTGGCGGCATTACCCCTGACATCTTCGTGGCCGAGGACACCACCAACGTCACCAGCTACTACAAGCAGGCGTCAGTGAGTGGTCTGATTATCCAGTTTGCCTTTGAGTATACTGACAACAACCGTGGCAAGCTGAACGACTACAAGACTGTCGAGGCCCTGAAGCAGTACCTGGAGCGTCAGAACATCGTGGAGGTCTTTGCCGCCTATGGCGAGAAGAACGGTCTGAAGCGCAGGAACCTGATGATTCAGCGTTCGCACCGTCTGCTGGAGCGTTACGTCATCAGCCGCATCGTCTATAACATGATGAGCGAGGAGGCCTGGATGAAGTACCTCAACGAGGACGACCCAGCCATCAAGGAGACGCTGCGTGTGTTCACTGAGGACAGGGCCTTCCCTGAGGCGCCAGCCAAGAACAGCGATACTGAGAAGGTGGCATGACCAAGCAGGCAGGTGGCATGACCAAGCAGGAGCTCCGACAACTCATCCGCCAGCGCAAGCGCGAGCATGCTGCCGACGCACCTGTCGACATGCCGCTCGACGCGCGTGTCCTCTCTGCCAGCACCATATTATTATATAACGCCCTGCCCGACGAGGTGCAGACGCTGTCGCTCATCGACCGTCTGACAGCCTGTGGCAAGACGGTGCTGCTGCCGCGTGTGGTCAGCGCGACTGACATGGAGCTGCGCCGCTATACTGGTCGGCACGACCTGCAGCCTGGCGCCTTTGGCATCATGGAGCCTACGGGCGAGGTGTTTCACGACTATGGTGCCATCGACGTGGCTGTCATTCCTGGCGTGGCCTTCGACGTCGAGGGTCATCGTCTGGGTCGTGGCCGCGGCTATTACGACCGTCTGTTGCCCAGGCTCACCCATGCGTACTTGTTGGGGGTGTGTCTGTCGTGGCAGCTGGTTGACAGCGTGCCCTGCGAGTCGCACGACGCCGTTGTCCACGACGTCCTTTCTTTACCTTGAAAACACAGGGATACAGAGTGTTCTTTTGAAAGAGTGGCGTTGCCATGAGGCATCAGCCGAAGTGGATGTCGGCAATGACTTGTTCGCCGACGACGGCATTCAGCCGTTTCACCAGTTCCGTGCGTCGCATGCTGAGGTCTGCGCGCAGGGCAGGGTTCGACAGTCTGACGTAGAGTGTCTGGTTGTAGATATAGGTGTTCAGCGTATAGCGTGCGATGATGGGTCCTGCCACCTGTGGCCACGCCTCTACGAGGCGCTTCTGGTTGAGTGGCGTCTCCAGTCCCTGTGCGCGCATGGCCTGCAGCACGAGGTCCTTCAGTAGCTGGGCATTCTTCTTAAACACTTAATTCCTAATTTCTAATTCCTAATTTCCACATTCCCCTGGTCAACGTGGAATATCTTGTAGTCGAGGCTGGTGCGCTGCAGTATCTGGTCCAGGTGGTCGCGGTTGGTGTCAGTGATGAATATCTGGCCGAAGCTGTCGCCAGACACCAGTCGTACGATTTGCTCCACGCGGCTGGCGTCGAGCTTGTCGAAGATGTCGTCGAGCAGCAGCATGGGCGTGGTCTTGGGTGCCGTACGCTTCAGGAACTCAAACTGTGCCAGCTTCAGGGCGATGACGTAGGTCTTGTTCTGTCCCTGCGAGCCCTCGCGCTTCATCTGGTGTCCGCCAAGGGTGAACGCCAGGTCGTCGCGATGCACGCCATGCAGCGAGTATCCCACGGCGAGGTCCTTCATGCGGTCGCGCTGGATGACGTCGAGCAGGGGTCCCCGCTGGCAGTGCGACACATACGCCAGTCCCACCTGCTCGCGGTCTTGCGATATCTGGCTGTGGTACTCCTGGAAGACGGGTGTCAGGGCCTTGACGAAGGCCTCGCGGCATTTGAATATCGCTTCGCCCTCATAGGCCATCTGCTCCTCCCATATCTGCAGCAGCTGGGGGTCGACAGGGGTGCTGCTGGCGTCGTCGTCCTGCTTCAGCAGGCTGTTGCGCTGTGCCAGGGCGTTGTTATAGCGGCTCAGGTGCTCCATGTAGGGGTGGTCATACTGTGCGATGACCATGTCCATCAGCCTTCTGCGCTCCTCGCTGCCGCCTTCTATGAGCAGTGTGTCTGAGGGCGACACCACCACCAGTGGTATCAGTCCGATGTGCTCTGACAGCCGTCGGTAGGCTTTCTTGTTGCGCTTGAAGACCTTCTTCACGCCCCTTTTGATGCCTACGCTGACCGTCAGCTCGTCGTCGTACTCGCCCTCAATCATGCAGAAGGGCTCGTCGTGGCGTATGACCTGTGCGTCGATGGGGTTCGATGCCGACCGGCAGAACGACAGGTAGTAGACGGCGTCGAGGATGTTGGTCTTCCCTGCCCCGTTGGGACCGATGAAGCAGTTCATCTTCGGCGACAGCTCGAGCTGAGCCTCGCTGATGTTCTTGTAGTTGAGTATCGACAGCTTCCTGAGTATCATTTCAGGTGCAAAGGTACGCAGAAAGGTACGAATAAACGAGGAAAAAGGGAAGAGAAAACGGTAAAAAATGTTAAAGCCGTGATGGGTACAGGCAAATTCTTCACTCTTCATTCTTCATTGTTCATATAAAAGTAGTACCTTTGCACCCAAATTTGTCTGAACGATAAAAAACAATTAGAATAATGGCAAACAAGATTCAACAGCAAGCTGCCGCTCAAGAGCAGCAGGCCACCAAGGCCGAAGCCTTCTTCGAGAAGAACAAGAAGGGCATTATCATCGCAGTGGTAGCTATCATTGCAGTCATCGTATGTGCTATCCTTGCAAACACCTACTATTTCGAGCCTCGCCAGCAGGAGGCCAGCACTGAGCTCGCCAAGAGCCAGGAGCTCTTCCAGCAGGAGCAGTACGACAAGGCGCTGACAGGTTTCCAGAAGGTAGCCAGCGACTACAGCTCTACCGATGCCGGCAACCTGGCACAGCTCTACATCGGTCTCTGCCAGGCCAACCTGGGCAAGTGGCAGGAGGCCGTCGACGCCCTTGAGAGCTTCAGCGGCAAGGACGACGCCATGATCTCTCCCGCTGCCGAGGGTGCGCTGGGCAACGCCTACGCCAACCTGAACCAGCTCGACAAGGCCGTTGAGCACCTGAAGAAGGCTGCCGAACTGGCCGACAACAATGCTTTGTCGCCCAACTTCCTCATCCAGGCCGGTGAGATTCTCGAGAGCCAGGGTAAGAAGGACGAGGCCCTGAAGCTGTACCAGCAGGTGAAGGAGAAGTACTTCAACAGCATGCAGTACCAGGTCATCGACGCCTTCATCGAGCGCGCCAGCGCCAAGTAACCACCGTTATGGCCACAAAGAACCTTTCTGAGTACAATCCGGAGCGTGTCCCTGACGCCTCCAACATGATATTCGGTATCGTCGTCGCCGAGTGGAACCCCGAGATTACTGGGGCACTGCTCGACGGCTGTGTTTCTACCCTGGAGCGTCATGGTGCGCTGCCTGAGAACATCCATGTCAAGACGGTGCCAGGCTCTTTCGAACTCATCTATGGCGCCCATCAGATGACGCTCAACGACGGCTACGACGCCGTCATCATCCTGGGCAGCGTCATCCGTGGCGAGACGCCCCACTTCGACTACATCTGCCAGGGCGTGACGGCCGGCATAGCGCGTCTGAACGCCACCTCGGGCATCCCCGTGGTGTTTGGTCTGCTGACCACCGACAACATGCAGCAGGCCCTCGACCGTTCTGGCGGCCGTCTGGGCAACAAGGGCGACGAGTGTGCCGTGGTGGCCATCAAGATGGCGAAGTTCTGACGCCCCTGCAATCGCAGCACGAGCCCTGCACGTGGGCACGAGGGCGCGCGGCATCGTGCAAATTCACAATTCATCGTGCAAATTCACAGAAAAACGACTGATAAGGTAAAAATATCGGTCGTTTTCTTGTATCCTTTAATTATTATCGCTAACTTTGCCCCACTGGAACTCATCAGCTAAAACGATATGAAACACATTGGAAAACTCTTACTGACATGTTTTTCCGCTGCCCTCCTGCTGGCAGCATGTACGGAGACCAAGAGCGACTCAGGGCTCAAGGACAAGCTCATCGACTCGCTGAAGACCGTCAACCAGCAGCAGGCGGCAAGCCTCGACGACATGAACGCCTTTGTCACCACCCTGTCTGACGGTCTGAACGCCATCGCCGTCCAGGAAGACATGCTCTTCAGCAGCAAGGGTGCCGAGGGTACGACGCTCGACAAGGAGCAGCTGAAGTCACACCTGGCGACCTTCGCCACGACGCTCTCCGACCAGCGCAAGCGCATCGAGCAGCTCAGCGACTCGCTGAAGCGGCGTGGTGCCGACATGAAGAAGCTGCAGGGACTCATCGACAACCTGAAGCGTCAGATTGACGAGAAGGACAAGATGATTGCCCAGCTGCGCAAGGACATCGAGCAGAAGAACTTCAGCATCAACGACCTGCAGAACAAGCTCAAGACAGCCTCGGCCGGCAATGTCGAGCTCCAGCAGAAGGCCGACCGTGCCGAGCAGGAGCTTGCCAAGCACTCCACGGGCTATGTCATCATGGGCACCAAGGACGCGCTGAAGGAAGGCGGCTACCTGGGCAAGCGTGGCAAGGTCGACATCGAGAACATGCCCAAGGGCGACTTCACGAAGGTCAACATCTACAGCTTCACCGAGCTCGACATCCCGTCGAAGTCGGCCAAGCTCGTCACTGACCACAGCCGCAAGTCGTACAGCATCGAGAAGGTCGACAAGCAGAACCGCAAGCTCGTCATCGAGAACCCCGACCTGTTCTGGGCCACCTCGAAGTACCTGATTATCCAGATCAAGTAAGAATCAACAACAATCCAAATAACAACAACGTATGAAAGCAATCAAGTTATTCGTTTTTGCGCTGGCCATAGCCATTGCTACGCCGGCAGCAGCCCAGGTGAAGGTTCTCGGCAAGAGCGGCAGCTCGTCGACAGCCAAGAAGGAAGCTAGGAAAGAAACCAAGAAGGAAGCCAAGAAGGAGACCACGAAGTCTGCATCGAAGGAGACCAAGAAGTCCACCAGCAGCAAGCCCGCCAGGCGCAGCTTCAGCAGCGCCGGCAGCGACTACCCCATCCAGGGCTGGCAGTCGGGCGTCATGGTGGGCTACACCACCGAGATGGAAGCCTTCGGCATTGGTGGTCGCCTGATGTACGGCATCAACGACGAGATGCGCCTCGACCTGAACGACTCGTACTACTTCAAGAGCGGCTTCAGCTACCTCGACGAGATCAACCTGAACTTCCAGTATCTGTTCAACATCGCCGACAACATGCACATCTACCCGCTGGCAGGTTTCGCCATGCTGTTCTATAAGCTCAAGGGCGGCACCGTGAACATTCCTGACGAGTACAAGCAGATGGCAGCCCAGGCAGGCGTCTCGATTCCCAGCACGTCCAACTCCGACAACTTCTTCGGAGGCAACATCGGCGCAGGCTTCCAGTACGCCTTCAACGACAAGCTCGCCATCAATGCCGAGGGCAAGGTGCAGTTCTACTTCAAGGAGGGCGCCAAGAGCACCTTCACCATCAACGCCGGCATCATCTATCACTGGTAGGTTGCCGATGAACACCATTGTCAGAATGCTGCTGCTCGCTGTGCTGGCGCTGACCGTTCCAGCCAGTGCCACAGCCCAGAAAGTGAAGATTCTGGGCAAGACCGCCGCAGAGAAGAAACAGGAGAAAGCCCTCGAAAAGGAGGAGAAAGCCCTCGAAAAGGAGCAGAAAACCCTCGAAAAGGAGCAGAAAGCCCTCGAAAAGGGTGACAAGAAGGCCGAGCCTGCTGAGGGCGACGACGAGGCCGTCAGCGGCGACGACGAGGCCGTCAGCGGCGACGTCAAGTACATCGGCACCACTGCCGACAAGTACAATTACGCCACACCCGACGCCGTCGGCCAGCCTGGTCCCTTCCCTGCCAATACCGACTTCTACTTCGTCTCGTCCACAGGCACCAAGGGTGTCAGCTTCGTCGCTGGCGACCCTACCCTGCTGAAGCAGCCAGGACTGCTGGAACTCTACTTCGACGTGTCGCGCGTGCAGTTCGGCAAGGAGAACTGGATCGAGGACTACCGTAAGATTGACGACCCCAGCGAGGTCGAGGAGATCCTGAGCCGTGCCACGGGCTTCTTCCGCGTCGAGTTCAACCGCAAGAACAAGAGCGGCACGCACATCGTCAAGGCCCGCGAGACCGTCGACGACGCCCCCTACATCCTTGTCGTGCGACTGCGCAAGCTCAACAAGGGCAATGCCACCCACTTCTGGTTCGGCATGTCGGCAAAGGCTGGCGGCGCTACCATCGACGGCACTGTCGAGCTCCTCGACGCGAAGACGCACGAGGTCTATGCCGTCTACGGCTTCAACGACATCGAGGGTGGCAACCACGCCACGAAGAAGACGCGTGTCGGCCTGGCCTTCTACGAGCTCGCTCGTCAGATGGGCAAGCTCGTCCGCGGTCCCAAGAAGAAAAAAGGAAAGTGATATAGCAACATGTAACATGTGCCAAGCGGGCCCTCAGTGGAGGACTCGCTTTTTTTTGTACAATCATTTGGCCATGTCGGCTGAAAAACGTAACTTTGCAGGCTGAAGACAACAACCATTATAAAAAACGAAAAAAATAGTATGATGAAACGACTGACACTATTGGCCATGGCCCTGCTCACCATGCTGGGCAGCGTACAGGCACAAGAAGAAGAACCCGAGTATTACGACGTCAACATCTGCGGCAAGCAGCTGACCAGCGACATCCTCGACGACATCGTAGGAACCATAAACACCTGGATTCAAGAAGAAGGAACAGGAAGCATCAGCGGCACCATCACCTACGACCCGTCGACGAAGACGCTGACGCTCACCGACGTGACAGCCCAGACAACCGAGAGCGCGTGCGTCGATATAATGAACGGCGTCTACAAACTCGTTGTAAAGGGCACCAACACTCTGACTACGCTTGACGGCGCCCTTACTGTGAGAGGCTGCGACCTGACCATCACCGGTGGCGGCAAGCTCACACTGCAGAGTACAGATACAGAGAGTAACAATAATGCCTTTCTCTTTGATCCCTGTTTAGAAGAAGGCTTCCATACCCTGACCCTCACTGACGTGACGGTAGATGTCAAAAATAGCGATTTGGGAGGATTAGGGCACGAGAAACTCGTCGTCATCAATGCCAACCTCAAGGTGAAAGGACATATTTACTATTGGGACGACATCACGCTGACGAGTGCCGCCGTCACCAAGCCCGCGGGTGCAGCGGTCGTATACCATGATTATTCTAGTAAATACTACATTGGCGACCCAGTAACCGAGGAAGAGTCCGAAGACATCGAGATTACTGCTCTTGGCGAGAGCCTCAAAAACCCCGAGCTGGCGTTCTCAGCCACCTCGTACGACTACGTCACCAGCGACGCGACCCACGAGTGGCCCACGCTGACCAACCCCCACGACCTCAGCGTCACATACACGTCCTCTGACGAGTCCGTAGCCACCGTCGACGCCACGACAGGCGTCGTCACACCCCAGGCCGGTGGCACGACCATCATCGCCGCCACCTTTGCCGGCAACGACGACTATTACACCTCAGCCGCCAAGTACATCCTCACTGTGACCGTCGACGGCCCCTCCGATTTCCACCTGTCGACACGTCACGCCCTGCTGGCCTGCGACGCCCCCCTCGACCTGTCGAAGCTCGTGGTGAACCCCCATGGTCTGCCCGTCAAGTATGAAGTCAATGAAGAATACCAGGGCTGCGCCACTGTCGACGCCAACGGTCTGCTGACAGCCCTCAGCGAGCCCTTCGCCATAGTGACAGTCTCTACCCCCGGCAACCTCGAGTATGCCGCCGCCAGCGACTGTCTCTTCGTCCTGATAGGCTCTGAGGACGAGATCAAGAAGCTGCGATGCGATGCCAATGGCGACGGCAGCGTCACCATCACCGACGCCGTCACCGTCGTCAACTACATCCTCAACGAGCCCTGACGCCACAGCGCGTCCCCTACCCCTCTGTGTGACGCGCTCTGTTACTTTTTAGCAAGAAGATTATGATCAAAACAAGCAGAATCTTGAGCCTAATTCTTACGCTCATCATCGCAAGCGCCTCATGGACAGGTGCTAAGGCTCAGTATCGGAAAGCAAAGGAAGGAGACCACGCAATCGTCAATGGTATCCACTTCTTAATCAATGGATTTGGTACTGCAACTGTCACCAACACACAATATCTTGATGAAGGTTACGGTTACTACACGAACACAGTACAGATTCCATCTACAATTACCGTAGAGGGTGAAACTTATACAGTTACTGGTATTCAGGAAAAAGCCTTCTATAGCTGTCCAGAACTTAAAAACGTACAAATTCCAAGCACAGTCAGCACTATT
>JAEEGL012021036.1_pt1 | contig 16196 bp, 17 predicted proteins | sample 9134231 | NCBI WGS metagenome assembly JAEEGL01 (sample SAMN16246548, study PRJNA631951) | gut metagenome | biome: gut microbiome; feature: rumen; material: fiber-attached | host: Bos | place: Iran: Karaj | collected 2018-10
AAGGGTATGGCTGTTCGCCATTTAAAGCGGTACGTGAGTTGGGTTAATAACGTCGTGAGACAGTTAGGTCCCTATCTACTGTGGGCGTTGGATATTTGAGCGAACTTGACCTTAGTACGAGAGGACCGGGTCGAACGAACCCCTGGTGTACCTGTTGTCGCGCCCGCGGCACCGCAGGGTAGCTATGTTCGGAACAGATAACCGCTGAAAGCATCTAAGCGGGAAGCTGGTCGCAAGATAAGATATCCCCACGAGTTCAGTTCTAGACTAGGACATTGATAGGTCGTATGTGTAAGCCCTGCGAGGGGTTCAGCTTAACGATACTAATCGAACCATTGACTTTTTATCTTTCGTTTGGTTTTCCAAACGAAATGCTTGAAGAGAACGTTGTATAGTTGATTTATTACGAATGTTCATTGAGTTTAATTCTGGTGATTATAGAGCGGGAGTCACCCTCTGTTCCATTCCGAACCAGACAGGGAAACCCCGTATCGCCGATGGTACTTTGGCTTAAGCCACGGAAGAGTAGGTCGTCGCCAGAATTAAACTCAATTTGATATAAAAACCGTTTTGACCGCCCAAGTGGCGGTTTTTTTAACCAATAAGAATACAGGGAGTTAAAAATGGAATTTATCAAAACAGAAAAGATGGATTTGAGTAAAGTCATAATCGCTATTGAAAAAACAAAAAATGGTAATTATACCAAGAAAATATATAGTTCGTTATTGGATATGCCGGAATCAGAACGATTGGCATATATCGCCCAGGCGTTCGCAAAAATCGGTGAAAATCAACCAACCGCCGAAGAAACATGGGCACGTATTTGTTTGGAACGCGCGTTGGGTAGAAAACTTGCAAAAAACGTAAATCAAAAATAGCATAACTGCTCTTTTGAGCGGTTTTTTGATTTTTAAGTTTTTTGTGGTATAATTATTACGAATTCCACAAGGAACAATTTTATGCAAAATTCACCATTGTATAATCGCGCCAGTAAAAAATTTCATGAATATATGGAATTATTTTTGAATACAGGCCAGCCCGTGGGGTTGCCAGTGCATCGTTTAACATCGTCGGAATGGACAGAATTGAATAAATTATTGGCGGTGCGTGGAATTGCGCTGGTGCGTCAAAATTATAATGGTGGCGAATATATGTTTTTTACTAAATTAACAAAAGTGTTTCAAAACGCCACAAATGATGTTCGGCAACAAATTTTTAACCTGATAAAATCAAAATATCCAAATTTGCCCGATACAAATATTGAAAAAATTGTTGATATGCACAATAAAACTGCGATTTATGATGTGTTGCGCCATAAACAGGGAAAACCGTACGATAGTCCATCAATTGATGAACACCGGTATGCGATTGCGTATGCCAATCGGGCACGTTTAGAAAATAATCGTGGTTCGGTTCAGATGGGGGTTCCATATCAACACTGGACCTATGTCCGTAAGTTTTTTGGTAATGGTGGGCATAAAGCCAGTGATAGTGCCGGTTATCACATCAGTTTGAATGTGCCGGTCTCGTGGCAGGTTATAGATGCGCTGGACAATGTGTTGGCCAGAGATATGGGACAAGTTATAAACTATTATAAATTTCCAACAGAAAATTATTATGATGAATGTGTGACGCGTTTTGACCCAATTACAATTTATACATATCGTCGTGATCCGGTTATTGAAAAAATGATTGCCGATGCGGTGGTGCCTTATGCGCGTTCTAACGAAGGCTTGTTGGGTGAAATGCTGGGGCGCGGTGTGTGTATTACCCCCGAAATTCCCGGCGGGCAAATATCGGTTGGACAAAAAATTGCATATGAGATATCCGATTTAATTAAACTTAATAAAAATTCACATAATGTATAGGGTGTTAAGATAAAAATCCGCTAAATTTAGGCGGATTTTTTGTTGCAATATAGAATTTTTGTACTAATATTCCCAAGAAAACATATGTTAAACAATAAACAAAAAGTGATAAAAATGAAAAAGTCAGATATTGTTGCTATGCGACACCCAACATCAACCGAACCAGATATGGTTTTAACAGAAGTAAAATCGTATGCCATAATTGTTTCCTTGGCGGATGCGGCAGAAAATGTGCGTATCGCACAAGAACGTTTTATAAGACAACAGATGGAATTATTCCATATGTTATAAACATGCTTTTGATAATAAATTATTTGAGGAATTTATTATGAAGTCTTTGACCACAGAGGAAGCGAACCGTGTGCTTCTGCAAAGTTTAAAAAAAACAAAAAAACGCACATTTAACGAAACAGGAATTTGTTTTGATGGCGATGTGTGGGCATTTCCAAATAATCACAAGATTTTTATCGGTGTAAATGATTATGATATGAATGATAGCACATGTTTTTTTGTAAAACGTGCGATGTTTCGTCATGAATTGCGGCAAAAAATTAAAAATAATCGTATTATATTGGGTGTTGGTAGTACGCTTTTGCTGTTTTGTGTGTTGTTTGGTGTGAGAGCATGTAAATTATTAAATAAATCGTCAGTAAAAAATAAAACTGAATACACTATGAAATCTGGACAAAAATCGCCAAGTGCGGTTAAATTTATATATAATCGTCAAAGATAAATTTATATTGACAACGATAATTTTTGTGTTATATTTTACCCTGTTGATGGATTTCATACAGGTAAAAAAAGGGTAAAAACATGAAAAAAACAATATTGATTTCTTTATTTGCTGCGCTGTGCGCAACAACTGCATCGGCGAATTATTACGGTTTTCGCACAAACAACTGTGATTTGGCGGCGATGCATGCAGAATTAGAACGTGCGGTTCGTACGCATAAAACGGTTATAACCGAAGTTGTGTGTGATGCTGTGGTTCCGGGTGCCGAAATAGTTTATGCAGAACCAGTTGCAGAGCCAGTTTATGTAACCGAATATGCGCCGGTTGAAATAAACGCATCAAGCATTCCGGTTGTTGACTGTGTTCCTGGGCCGATTACATGCGGCTGCAACACCTGTGGTTGCTAACCTTGGAATTTGATTTCGGGTATTTCTTTTTTGTGAAATTTACCTGTAGAAAGTTATAACAGTTTTTGCTAGCATTGCAAAAAATTGAAATCCATCAACATGCAAATTTATTCTGATAAAGTTCTTTATCTAATAGGTGGCCCGAATGGCAGTGGGAAAACGACACTGGCGCGGGAACTGATTGGTGATAATCCAAATATCACATTTCTGAATGCCGATGATATTGCGCGCGATTATAATGTGTCGCCGTTAAAGGCGGGTGCAATTTTGATGGACAAAATGCACCATGTTTTTTCTGTGCATGCCTCGTTTGCGTTTGAAACGACACTTTCGGGACGGTATCATAACAGCGTTATAAAACATGCAAAATCCGATGGGTACAAGATAGTGTTTCTGTATGTGTTTTTGTCATCGGTTGAACAGAATATTGCGCGTGTGCGTCAACGGGTTGCGCTTGGCGGACACGATGTTCCTGAATCTACGATTCGTCGCAGATATTCAAAAAGTATTATGAATTTTGAACCGGTCGCAAAACAAAGCGACCAGTGGGAATTATATTATAATGGCGGAACGCAATATGAATTGTTGGCGCACGGTATTCACGAGCAAGTCAGCATAATAAATAATCCAATGTATTCTATGTTTATGGAACGCAGTGCAAAAATTTTATCGGATCATTTGTTAGAATTGGCGCAACGCGCCGCATGTCGTGCGCGAATAACTGCATTGAATGCGGGTGTTCCTGTTGTGATAGTAGAACGATAATTTGTTGTTATTTATTTGATAACAAACTATATCATAGCATACTTAACCACTAAAAAAATACTTGCATTGGGTATACGGTTTTTTCTACAATCATTTTAAGTAAGGGGAGGATACTGCCGTGCAACACCGCATAGAACCGCCGATTTTGCTGTCAAGACTGATGCTGTTTGTGTTTGCTGCAACTGTGGTTGTGCTGTTTGTATTATTTATGACGATGGAAAAAATGTTTCCGTTGAATCGTCCCCAGGTCTTTTTTGTCACCACACGACCCGAAGCGGATACTGTGATTCAAGTTGTTGATATGCCCGTCGATGATAGTAGTTTAGAGGTTTATAAACAGGCGTTTATTATGGAATATGTGCGCGCCCGTAACGAGGTTGAAAAAAACGCATCGGTTATGCGTCAGAAGTGGGGTAATGCAAATGGTTTGGTTGCGGCATGGTCTGCCCCAGATGTGTATGATAATTTTATAAAAACTGGATTGCCAAATGCGATATTGAATGATTACCCAGATTTTGAATTTAATTGTCCTGTACGGTTTAAGGGCCGCCCGTTAAAGGTAAAGCCCAATCAATATTCGGTAAAGTTTGAATATTTTTGTGAAAATAATAATGGACAGACGATGAAGAAAGATTATACAATTCGTATAGGGTTATCTGTTGAAAACGGCGCGCGGGTTAAATGGAATCAACGATTGAATAACCCACTGGGGATTCAGGTTTCTGAATATATACTGGATGGTGGTGGTGCAGACCCGCTGGATACGGTATATAGACAGTAAACGCGACAGAATGGAAGGAAAGAAAAATATGAAAAAATTATTATCTTTTTGTTTAATGTTTACCTTATGCTATGGTGCGCAGGCGGCTAATTATGGTGTCCAAAATGCATGGGATAATCCAAATGCAAATATGGCAATGGGCAGTATTAAACCCGGCTATGCCCAATTGGCATGGGAAACGGGAACTGTGTTGCCGGTAAAACTGCGTAATAGTATGGTGACAATGGTGAATTTGCCAATGGGTGAACAGATTGAAGACGCGATTGTTGGTAATGATGGATTCTTTTCAATTGATGCAACCCAGGGTGGGCGCACATTATATATTACGCCGGCACCGGCCAATATGGGGTCTGATACAAATATGATTGTGACCGGAAAATCCGGTAATGTGTATACTTTCTATCTGCGCAGCGAACCGTCAAATGCATCGGAAATCACATATTCCCAGGTTGATGTTGTTTTGGACAATAATGCACGTTTACCGGTTGCGTCTGGTGCGGTTGCAACGGCAAATACATCGGGAAATATGAATTCAATATTCAAAAAATCTGCGACAAAATCAAATACGCTTGGGGTTGACGGGGAAGATTATGGTTGGATAAAATCTATGAAAATTGATCCGTCTGAATTCCGGTTTGATTTAGATATATTTGTTCCAAATCCTGATGATTATGTAATTGCCCCGGAACGCGTGTGGCGCGATCGTGTTTTTACCTATATTGATTTCGGAGACAAAGTTATTTCTATGACTCAGCGTCCGGTTGTGTCGCTTTTGGTTGAAGGTGGTGAATCGCCGGTCGGTTTTCGTACCGATGGTCAAGATGGTCGTTTGTTGATTGTAGAGGCGGTCGGTGATATGGTTCTGCGCAGCGGACAACGCATTGTGTGTATCAAGAAACGTTCAAAACCATTCTTGATTGCCGATACCGCCAGTGTTATGGCACTGGCAGAGGCAAATGTTGCGCAAAGTATGCTGTCGGGCCAGTCGTTGAATAATGTTTTATACAACAGTGATATGAACGCAATCAACATGGGATATGGCAATCCAACCGCCAGTCCGATGTATATTGGTGATATGCCAATGACGCAATCGGCCACACCAATATCTGTGCCGATGCAGACGCAACCTGGGGCAATGATAATGAATACTTATACAATGCCGTCGGGTGGCAATGGTACAACGATAAACATGTTGCCAACCGAACGTAATACCGCCGGTTCATACCTGCCACAATCAAATATTCCAATCATCGGCAGCAATCAAACCGGGGTTGCGGTTGAATTGCGTTCTGATACCAGTGTAAAGGCATTAGATGATTATTGGGCGGACCTGTTGGCGCGTTTCAGTGGTAATGACGGCAAGGGTTTATTGAATAAATACAAAGACAGTGTATTCTATGCGGTTGATGAACAGGGGGTTGGTGAATTAGGTTCTGCGTCATCGGCGGCGCGTTTATATCGTCTGCGCATTGGACCGATGCCTGATATTGATACGGCCCAGTCCCTGTGTGACCAGTTGTTGAAATTCAGCGGTGCCAGTTGCCAGGTTGTTCGTATTCAATAAGCAATATTCTGGGGTGTGTGATTATGGGGGTTAGTCAACAATTTTCAGATTTTCGTAAAACAACGCCACGATATATCCAGTGGATATTGTTGTTTGCGGCATTATTGGTTGTGGTGGTGTTATTGGTGTTGTTAAAGGGCGCAAAGCAGACACCAAAAATTGTGGTTGGCGAAGAATCTGTGATTCCTAATCCGGAATTAATTATAAAACCAAACGCGCCACTAGATTGGTCTAATACTTTTGTTGGTGATGAACGTAATGCCGAAATACACATATCGGCAAACACACGTGTCCAGATTACTGGTATAACAATTCATGTTGATGGCGATACAAACGATGCCAATGGTGTTTCTGCAACTGACACATGCACAAATGACCAGACGATTATTGGTCCAAATATGGCATGTGTTATAAAGATTACATATCGTCCGGTAAATGCGATGCTTAGTACTGGGATGAATATTTCAATAAATTGGAATGTTATTGACAGTGCATTGGATATGAATACACCGAATGCGATTACGGCAATTATTGGTGCGCGTGAACGTACAATGACAAAACCAGAAACCCCAGATGATACAGAACCATTTGAACCAGATGATGCATTCTATTATGATGATGTGGCTATGGATTTTGACGAAGATTTATCGGCAATTGCGCCACCAATGAATATGTATGAACCAGAACCGTTGTATGACACAAATAATACGGGTTCGCATCGCAATATGTTTGGTAACGCGTGTTCAGACTTCGCGTTTCCGGCATATAATACCGCCGGAATTCAAAGTGGTTGGATAAAACCCGAAGGTGGCGCATATTATTACCATCCATTCAGTGATGTAAACTGTGATACACCGGCGGGAATCTATAATGCGGAAACTGGCTATATTATGGATATTAACAATCCAACACACAAAATTGGTTCAGATTCAGAACATATACGTTTAAGCATAACTGAACGCGTACCGGTCCTTGGCGGTGGCTCAACACGCCGCGGTGTTGTCAAGGCACGTCAGTTAACTGATGCAGATATGGAAACACTGGGACTGTCAATGCTTGCAACCCCTGAATCGGCACAAAGTTTAAAAGGTGTAAGGGCAAATAGTGTTGTAAAAAAGAATAATATAAAAAATGATGTATATTTAGGTTCAGGAAGAAAAGATGGCGTGTTCTCGTCGCGACCATATGACCGCACATTCGTGCTTCGCCAATATAAACCAATTCCGGCAACAATCGTTTCAGATATCCAGGCAGATTCTAAATTATTGGATGGTGGTTTACCGGTACGTGCAACGGTTGATCGCAATGTTTATTCGGATAATGGACGTACCGTTATTATTCCAACCGGGACATTGATGTTGGGATACGTGACGGGCGATTTACCCGGACCATATAAAGCGGTTGGTCGTATGCAAATAAAATGGTACCAATTTATTCGTCCCGATGGAGTTGAATTCAATTTTAGAGACAGCGATAAACAACCATTTGCCGCAGATTCCCAAGGACGCAAAGGTGTCCCCGGACATGGTAATACCGATTATCTGCAACAATTTGTTATGCCAATGTTAACCGCGGTTGTACCGGCGGCGGTAAACTTAATCGCGCCAATATCGGACGCATTTGTTAATCAAATTGATTTGGACAATAATACGGTTGTGCAAACGGGAACGGTGCGTTCATCGGAATTGGCAAAAAATGAAATTATCACTGCGTGGAATAATGTCGCGACAAAATTGTTGGTTGATATGATGGATAACACAACACCACCATTCTCAATCGCCGCCGGTACACGTATTACGGTATTTTCCCCGGTTGATTTATTTGTGACATGTGGTCAAGATAATCCAGATGATACCCGGAAATGCGCGTTTAGTCCATATCCATCAGAAGAAAAAGCCGAACGTGCAAATTGGAAATCAGATGCGACCGAGGCGAACAGAAGCACCGAAGAACTTATTGGACAAGTGCGTTCAATGTTGGTTGAAAATATGAAAGATAAATGGTGCACATCAAGTAAAGATGGGACCAGTTGGTACGCAAAAACAGATAAAAACTCTATTGATGATATGAATAAACAAGGATACAGTTTTACAACGGTTGATTTCTATTGTCGTTCGTTTGGCACATATAATGCGATAAACAATGCAAAACAGGCGGCACTGTTTGAAAATCAACAACAACAGATGGTGCAAAATACTCCAAAGGGGTCTGTTGAATATAATCAACAGGTCTTAGGATTAGAATATAACGCGGACGGAACAATTAAAAATCCGTTCAAGTCCAATACAACAACAACCGCGGCACCTGCGCCGGCAACATCAACATCGGTTGTGACATGTGATGGCGGTGCAAATCCGGATGTGAATGGATGCTGTCCGGGTGAAACATATACTGATATGGGCGACCAAGGATTTAATTGTTGCCCTGATATTGGTGGCGATTGTTTCCCACCGATTCAGTTCTAAGGGAACACAAATAACAATATAGCCGCCATAATGGCGGTTTTTTTATAAAACCAAAAGGATTAGGAAATGACATAAAAATTCAATTTGTATTGCCGAATTTATATTGGCGATGCAAAAAATGCATCGCCAATTATTTGCAAAATATTACAAACGCGATTCGTGTGTTATAAGATAAAAATCCTAAACGAATCGCATTCTGTGAACAGTATTCAATCATTGGTTGTAATATTTTACTCGGTCAATTTATTGCTTTATACCGTTATTAAAATAAAACATATTCAAAGTCTAAGGAGATTAAATATGACACAAACACAAGCAAATTATACACCGGAAAAATTTCAAAATGCGGAACAAATATGGTTTTGGTTTTTATATTCAAAATCTGTACGCAATGATATAGGACGACAAAATGGGCGCAATGCGACACGCCGGATTTGCGAATTGGTTGATGTTGAAACAATGATTACAAAATTATATCTGTGCGGAAAATTAAATGCCGAACATTTATCGGTAATGAAAGAATATGGTGACCGTCGTCGTGCCCCGCACCAGTATGTGTGGCGGGAAAATCATGCAGCGGCGGTCTGGGATTCGGCAATGAAAATAATTGACGACGCGGTACGTGCCAAGGGATGGTTAGAATAATTTACACATATAAATTATGGGGAAATAAATATGATTATTATTGCATTTGCACCAAATTCTTCAAAAATTTTACCAAATATATTATGCAAGAAATTCAAACATTGTGCGGTAATTGTGCGTAATGAAAACAAATTCACAATGTATCAATTTGTTGCGCATCGTCATGTTGAAAAAATTGTTTTGCGCCATCGCGATATTGGAATATTGGCAACATACGGTTGGCATTTTGTATATATTCCGCGTGATATAAAACATGATTTTGACCCGGATTCATCATGGACATGTGTTGGTATGACAAAGCATGCAATTGGAATTTGTGCACCATGGATTTTAACGCCATACGCACTGTATAAACATATTCACGAATAAAAATCCCCACCAAACGGTGGGGTACTTTTTTTTAGTTTTTACTTAGTTGTTTTTTTATTATGTATGTTTGTAATATTCCGAACATATTTGACACCGTCCAGTACAGCACCAAACCTGCCGGCATCCACGCAAACATTATTGTAAATATAATTGGCATCCACTTCATTGCACGCGTTGTTGCGGCGGCAACATCGTTTTGATTATTGCTTTTCTTGGTATGCGCCGATTGCATATACTGTTGCAGCCACATTGTTGCACCCATCAAAATTGGCAATATAAAGTATGGATCCATTGCCGCCAAATCATTTATCCAGAGAAAATGCGCATTACGCATGTTTACCGAAACCAACAACGCCTTGTACAGCGCAAAGAAAATCGGAATCTGAATCAGCATCGGCAAACAGCCCGACATTGGCGATGTCTTGTGCGTTCTGTAGAGTTTCATCATTTCCATTTGCAAACGCGCTTTATCATTTGCATACAGTTTCTGAATCCGTTGCAGTTCGGGTTGCATTTGCTGCATTGTAATAGATGAAGTATATGATTTACGCGTTAATGGCCACATCAGCAATCGCAATAATATGGTCAGCAATATAATCGCCACACCATAATTCATCACAAACGAATTTAATACATTTAAAATCCAGAGCAATGGACGCGCAAAGAACCAGAACCAACCATAGTCTATGGTTTCACCTAATCCCGAAATCGTTGTTGATGCCGCATCCAGTATTCTTTGTTCACGCGGCCCGGCAAAAATTGTCGTTGTGAACATACCGGTGGATTTTGGTGCAATGGTTTGCGCCGCCGCCGTATTTTCCGCCAGATATTTATTATCGGCAACGGATTTTACACGCATTGTCTGGTCTGGGGATTTTATATTGGCAACCGTCTGCCAATACTGGTCTGAAAAACCAATAAAACCATTTGTCGTAGAATATGCATATGATTTTTTATCCATTTTATGCCAATCAACATAGCGCACATGTGAATTAGTATTTGTTATTGCACCGGTTGCAACCCCCGCCGAATTTTTTTCACCATCGCGCACCATTCTGATATATGGTGAAAACGCAATATCGTGCGAAGTCTTGTTTTCAACAGTATCTGTAATTGTCACGATATAGCCATCAACATCAATATCGCGCGTAAAGATTACACCATCCGAATTTTTCCAAACCATCTTGCCATCTGATTCGCGCCATACGGTTTGGGCGTTCGGTGCGGTTGTTCCGATTGCATTTACACCAACCTCTATAAAATCATTGTCTGAATTAAACAGTATAACCGGTTCGGAATCATTGTTCGATGTTGCCGCATATTCGTTCAGAGAAATTTTTGAAATACGGATTCCACGAACATTTGCATTTATTTTTTCTGATTTTAATTCGTTGACCGGAACATTTGAAACATCGGTTGTGAAAATCGCATTGTCCGCCTCGCTGGTGATAGGTGTATTCTTGGGCGCACTCCACATGCTAATCAGCCACCACGACCCCAAAAACAAAATCACCCACCACAAAAAACCCGACAGGCGCGATTTAGGTTTTGTTGTTGCCGCCTGGTTCGCATTCCACATATTAAACCCAGAATTATTATCCAAATATTTTACCATAAATTTACCCCTTGTAATTATTCAAACATCTGCGGCGTGCCAACCACCAATTCAAGATATAGAGTATCACACCAATCGTAATAAATGTATCGGCAACATTAAACGCCGGCCAATGCGCACCGCCAATATGCAAATCCAAGAAATCAACCACTGCGCCGAAACGAATACGGTCAATCAAATTACCAATCGCACCACCCACAATCAAAACCAGTGGTACGCGTTCGTACGATTTTGCATGTCGCACCAGGTAATAGAATATAAATGCAATAATTGTCGCCGTTGCAACAATCATAACCAACGGTGCATTATCCCCCAGCGCGCGAAACAATGAAAACGCGGTTCCTGGATTCCATGTGAATACGATATTAAAGAAATTCGTCACATGTGCCATCAAATACGGCACCGGTACAACCGACCACGCCGGCCCATGCACGAATGCAGAACCGGTGATTAAATAGAGTAATGCGCCCTTTGTTGTCTGGTCCAGCAGAATGATAAGAAAAATGCCCAGTAATACTTTTAATAATCGCTTCATTTTTTATCCTTTTGCATACGGGAAGAATATAGCAATATACGCGCACAAAATCAAACATAAAAAATATATAATTGGGTATTTTTAATTATTCGCATCGGTAATTGCATTGTCTAATTCGGCATAGTTTTCGCTGCGCAATTCATCCAGCATATTTGATACGGTTGATTCTGGAATCCCAAGTTGTCCCAAAACACCACGCGCCAGCATTAACGACGATTCAATTGTTTCGGGCCATGCCTCTTGTACACCTTGCTTTAACAATGCGCGCGTTTCCGACAAATTGCGTGCGCGGGCAAAAACCTTTACACGCGGGGCGACACTGCGAACACTTAAAACCGTGTTGCGCGCCGTTCCGGTATTATCCAGGGCAACAACAACCGCGCGCACGCGCCGCGCGCCTAATCCAAAATCACGCAATACTGTTGAATTGGTTGTGTCGCCATAGAAAACATTATAACCACTTTCGCGTCCCATCATGACCGCACTGACATTCAAATCTAATGCTACATACGGAATCTTGCGTGAACCCAGAATATAGGCAATAATCTGACCAACGCGCCCAAAACCACAGATTATAACTTCGGGCTGAATATCGTGGTCACCACCATTTAATTTACGATTGCGATACTTTGCAAACATATTTGTTGAACGCACAATCCGGTCATTCAATGCCAGCAAGAACGGTGTTGTCACCATAGACAATATAATGATTGCCGTCAAAATTTCTTGGTCAGGTGCCGGTACTGCGGATATGCCACTGGTTTTCATCGTCTGGAACATCAGTAATGCGAATTCGCCACCCTGACTAAGCACTAATGCAATCAGTCGTGCATCATGAAACGGAACATGGCGAACACGCGCGACAATAAACATTGCGGCAAATTTAATGAACACCAGCCCCAGCATTCCCCCAACAACGATGTACCAATTTTCAATCAACACATTAAGATTTAATCCCATCCCCAGTGATATAAAGAACAGTGATAAAAACAGTAATGCATATGGACTTATTTCCGCGCGAACTTGGTGATTATAAATTGTTTCAGACATCAACATACCCGCCAAGAACGCACCAAGACCGACCGGCAACCCCATTAAATTCATAACAACAGCCCAAAGTGCAATATTTAACATAACAACCAATAAAAACGCTTCGCGTGATTTCAGTTTTGATACCGCTCGCATTACCGGATTCAATATAAATCGTCCAACCACAACCACCCCAAGAACCAATGTGACAGATGTGACAACAACATCTATGATTGTCGCACCAAGGTTAAATGAACGCCCTGCAAAAACCGGCAACATGGCAAGCAGTGGAATTGATAATAAATCTTGGAATAGCAATATGGAAAATGCCTGGTGCCCCATGTCGGTATTAAGTTGATTCCGGTCGGTTAATAATTGTAAATCTTCGGATGTACTGGACATCGCAAACAACAATGAAATTGTTATCGCGCCGATGATTGACCAATTTGTTAAACCAACCAAAATTGGAAATAACATTACCGCAACCATTAAAACCTGGGCGGCACCGAATCCGAATATGTTGCGCCGCATTTGCCACAGACGCTTCATATTTATTTCAAGACCGATATTAAACCACAAGAATAAAATACCCAAATCTCCAAGAAATGTTAAAGTTTCATCAACATGAAACAAATTCAATACAAATGGTCCCGCAATTATACCCGCTAGTAGAAATGCGACCAACGCGCCAACACGCATAGTACGCAACAAAAAGACCAATACAAAAATAATTCCAAAAAATATTAAAACAGATACCGGCATGTTTTCCCTCTCCAACTGCTGATTTCATTATAGCAAAAAAACATATAATCTATGCAACCAGTTTTTTTGATATTTCTAAAAATTTTTCTGGTGTTAGATCTTCGGCACGCTCGGTACCGGAAAGTCCAAACAAATTCCAATCAACATCACGCATAATTCCGCGTATCATCTTGCGCCGCATTCCAAACAACCGCGCAGTAATATTTTCAATGTTTGATATATCGCGAATCTTTTTAATTTTATTTTTATTTGGAATAATTTGCACAACCGCGCTTTCAACGCGTGGACGCGGAACGAATGCCGTTGATGGCACACTAAATAAAATTTTTGCATCAGAAATTAATGATGTTAGCACCGATAAACGTCCGTATGCTTCGTCGCCGGTGTTCGCAACAATTCGCATTGCCACTTCGCGTTGAAACATTAATGTTAACGATTTTATTGGTGTGCCCCGCGCAATATCGTGCAACCAATTTATCAACAGTTCTGTACCTACATTATATGGCAAATTTGCACACACCGAAAATGTGCCACCGGCAAGTTTTTCCATATCAACACGCAATGCGTCATCATATACGATATCTAACCGACCATCTGATGCATCAACAATCTGTGATAAAATTGGTTCGGTTGTTTTATCTTTTTCTATTGCAATAACATGGGTCGCGCCCGCCATAAGTAATGCACGGGTCAGTCCGCCCGGTCCCGGTCCAATTTCAATAATTGTTGATTTTTCAATTTCTGGAACACTGCGCGCAATGCGCCCCGTTAGGTTTAAATCAAATAAAAAATTTTGACCGAATTGCTTCTTAGGTTCAAGTCCGCATTCACGCATCATTTCTGACACCGGTGGCAAAGATGAAATATTGTCCATCATATTGTGTGTCGTCCCCCAAATGCCAATGATAGTGTTCCGTCATCAATATAATCTAAATCCCCGCCCAATGGCACCCCCGATGCAAGTTCTGTAAACCGCACATTATTATTGTTAATAACCGAAATAATATATTGCTGGGTTGTTTTTCCTTCAATTGTATTAGGCAGTGCAAAAATAATTTCGTTAATATTTTCATCACTAATGCGTTGCGGTAAACACGCAATATTTAAATCATCGGGTGTAACCCCCGACATTCCCGATAGCAACCCACCAAGTACATGATATCGGCCATTAAACACCCCCGATTTTTCAAGTGTCCAAACATCAGATAAATCGCGTATAATACAAATCATGCCGTTTGCACGCGCACCATCGCGACAGTATTCACAGCGGTCAAATGTGCGGTCGGTCAGTATACCACATATCGGACACGCATGAATATTTTCATTTGCATCATTTAATGCATCAACCAATTTTGCAATACGACCGGTCTTATCATGCAATAAATCCAGAACTATTCGTCGTGCCGCCCGGTTTCCCACGCGTGGCAACTTTGCAAAAATTTTAACAAGTTTTTCTATTTTTGGATTCATCACAAAGCATTATAACAATCAGTGAAACACATAGCAATCTATTCCAGATGCCATTGCGCGGTTCTTTAAATTCTGGGCGGCCGATTCCGAAAGACCGGTCACACGCACACGGTAAAGCCCACCGCCGTTTGGTTCCAGATGTGCATTTGCCCCCAGTGTATTTTTTACCCGTGCAATCATTGCATTTGCCGAATCAACCGATGAAAACGCACCAAATTGAACACCCACACCACCAAGTGCCGGCGCATCGGTTGCGTATTTTTGAACGATTGGTGAATTTACCGGGGCCGGGGTGGTCTGGGGTTTTGGATTGTTTGCAACATATGTCGCCGGTGCAGTATTTGAATCCAGCATTTCAAAACCACGATTTAATAAATGCGTTGCCTCGCTGAACCGGATGTCTTTGGTTTCTGCGCCCAGTATAACCGATATTAAGTGGTGCCCGCCACGCCGCGCCGTTGCAACCAGTGAATACTTTGACTTGTTTGTATAGCCCGTTTTCATACCGTCACAGCCCGGATATGTTTCTAATAACCGATTACCATTCGTATATGTTTTCCCGTTATATACCCATTTTTTTATTCCGAAATATTTCCAGTATTGTGGAAAATGTTTGTACACCGCCATAGACAGCAATGCAATATCACGCGCCGTTGATAAATGGTCATCATCTGGCAACCCCGAAGAGTTTTCAAAATTTGTCCCGGTCAGGCCAATTTCACGCGCCACACGCGTCATCAACGATGCGAAAGTGTTTTCTTTGCCACCTTTCAGATTTTCGGCCAAAACGCGTGCAACATCATTTGCACTGTAGACCGCCAGTGCAGTTATCGCATCTTCGACCCGAATTTTTGACCCCGCACTCAGCCCCAGTTTTACCGGTGCCGCCGCCGCCGCATTTTGGGATACGATTAGATAATCATCCAAATGCAACCGACCGTGTTCCAACGCATCAAAAGTCAGATAAAGTGTCATTATCTTAGTCAGTGATGCCGGATAATTCGGCATATTTGCATTTTGTGATATTAAAACCCGACCTGTGTCCATATCTGCGACCAACGCCGCACGATAGTCCGCCGCATGTGCAAACGCACATGAAAATATCAACGGCAATATAAATAAAATTTTTCTGATTTTCATAATTTTTATGTTAGTAAAAAATTATAAACCCGGTCAACAGAATTTATT
>JAEEGL012605362.1_pt1 | contig 16196 bp, 18 predicted proteins | sample 9134231 | NCBI WGS metagenome assembly JAEEGL01 (sample SAMN16246548, study PRJNA631951) | gut metagenome | biome: gut microbiome; feature: rumen; material: fiber-attached | host: Bos | place: Iran: Karaj | collected 2018-10
CGAGCACAGTCTACAGATACAGAAGGACGAGGAGAAATACGGACTAAGAGTTCTCGGAGCGATATATCATCTCGAAACAGGAGAGGTAGAATTCCTGTGAGCTGCATGATCATCCCGGGAAGCCGTCTGAAATATACTGAATAATCGTCGTTGACCGAAAACGCCCCGAACCGCACACTCAATGCGATCCGGAGCGTTTTTTTATTCTCTATGCACGGTTTTATAATGCTTCTGTTATCTGGACAGATCTGTCTTTCTTACAGCGTCCCTGAGCGGCAGCACATACGGAGCTGAAACAGACAGCTCATCAATGCCCATTCGCAGGAACGTCTCTGTCAGGGACGTATCAGCTGCCAGCTCTCCGCATATGCCTATCCACGCACCATGTTTGTGAGCATTGTCCGCTGCCATTTTTATCAGGCGCAGTATAGCCTCATGATGAGTATCGCAGAATTGTTCAAGATGCGGGTTCTGTCTGTCACAGGCAAGGGTATACTGCGTAAGATCATTCGTACCTACACTGAAAAAATCCACCAGCGGTGCAAGAAGGTCACTTATAACAGCTGCTGCCGGAGTCTCTATCATTATTCCTGTCTCAACGCTGTCACTAAACGGGATACCCTCATTTTTTAGTTCTGCCTTTACTTCTTCACATATTGCCAGTATTCTTTCTACCTCAGAAACACTTGTTATCATCGGGAACATTATACTCAGTTTTCCGAATGCCGATGCACGGTAAAGCGCCCTCAGCTGAGTACGGAATATCTCGGGACGGGTAAGACATATCCTTATCGCACGAAGTCCAAGGGCAGGATTATCCTCCTTATCCAGTCCGAAGTAGCCTATCTGCTTATCAGCACCGATATCAAGAGTCCTGATAACGACCTTTCTGCCAGCCATACTCTCCAATACTTTCTTGTATGCGCTGAACTGCTGCTCCTCAGTCGGGAAGTCCTCACTTTCAAGGTAGAGGAACTCGCTGCGGAACAATCCTATGCCGCCGGCGTCATTGGCGAGAACGCCTCCGATACCGTCAACGCCGCCGATATTTGCAAACACATCTATCCTTGTTCCGTCGACAGTTATGTTTTCCTTGCCCTTCAGCTCCTGAAGAAGCTGCTTTTTACGGTTATCCTCAGCCTGCTTTGCAAGCATTGCTGATTCGGTCTCCGAGTCGGGGTCTATGATGACAACGCCTTTGTGACCGTCAACTATCACCTTATCGCCGTCCTTGACCGACTTCAGAAATTCCTCGCCGACACAGATAACTGCCGGGATATTCATATTTCTTGCAAGTATAGCAGTGTGGGAATTTGAAGAGCCAAACGCTGTTACAAATGCCAGCACTTTATCTTTATCCAACGAAACGGTCTCACTTGGAGCAAGATCGTCTGCGCAAATCACAGTCTTTTCGGCTGTGTCACCAGAACTGCTGCCGCTGTCGCTGAGACAGGCTATCAGCCTGTTGGAAATGTCCCTTACATCAGAAGCACGCGCCTGCATATAGGCATCGTCCATCGAACTGAACATCTCCGCAAAATTGTCTGCGGTCACAGCTACTGCGTATTCAGCATTTACATTCTGGGTCTGTATAATGCTGCTGATAGACTCATTGTAATCATCGTCCTCAAGCATCATCATGTGTATCTCAAATATCTGTGCATTCGTTTCGCCGACCTCAACAAGAGCCTTTTCGTATATCGCCGAAAGCTGTTCAGCTGCCTTTGTCTTGGCTTTTTCGAGCCTTTCCAGCTCTGATGCAGGGTCAGCGTGTACGCGGCGGACCTGAGTCTCCTGCCTTCTGAACAGTGAGACCTTGCCTACCGCTATCGCGCCGTAGACCCCTTTTCCTTGAAATTTCATCATATCCGCCGCCTCCTTTTCATTTACAGATTGGCATTCATGAATTCTTCAACAGCCTTTGCTGAAGCTTCCTCATCGCCGCCTTCTATCTTGAAATTGACTGTATCTCCGCACTTTATGCCCATGCTCATAAGCTTCATAAGCTGAGTTGCATTTACTGATTTATCGCCCTTTGATATCGTAACTTTGCTGTCAAGTCCCTTTACAAGCTTAACGAGCTGGCCAGCGGGGCGTGCGTGTATACCTACTGCGTCCTTGATAGTGTAATCAAATTCTTTCATATAAAGACCTCCTTACATCATGTCGTTCATATCGGGATACGAATCTATCGCTCCCGCTCTCTGAACACTTCTTGTACAGAATTCGTTTGAGAATGCGAGACAGTCTTCAAGCTCGCTCTCTTTCATATTTTCGATATCACCGGGAGCTATACCAAGCTTTTGCAGCTTCCAGAGAAACGACCCTATAAAACCGTCCCCTGCTCCGGTGGTATCTACGACCTCGACTTTCCTTGCAGCACTGTGAGCGGATATTCCGCTGCGTGTATATGCGTGAGCACCGTACTTGCCGCAGGTATAAATGACCATTTTTACTCTGCCTGTAAACAGCTTGGGCAGAGCTTTTTCGATGTCATTTTCGCCGGTAATAAGCTCTATCTCCTCATCTGAGAGTTTAACTATATCTGCTTCCGGAAGAAATTCCAGCACAGTCTTTATCATCGCATCGTTGTTTTCCCAGAGCTGAGGACGAAGATTCGGGTCAAAGCTTACAATGCCTCCGCGGCGCTGCATTTCTTTTATTGCAGCGCGGTGAGCCTCCTTCATCGGGAAGTCGCCCAGTGAAACACTGCAAAAATGGAGCGCGTAAGCGTCCTCAAAATATTCGCTGCGGACGCTTTCCGGCGTATAGAGCATATCCGCAGAGGGCTTTCTGTAAAAGGAAAACGTCCTGTTGCCGTCAGCTTCAAGGCTTACAAATGCAAGAGCAGTATTGGCTTTGTCAGTAAGCTTTATACAGGAGGTATCAACACCGTATCCGTCAAGCTCCTCAATTATCTTGTGACCAAAAGGGTCGTCTCCGAGCTGGGTAAGGATACGTGCTCTTCCTCCGAGCCGTGCAAAGGCTCCGCAGACATTCGCTGGAGCTCCGCCGAGCTTTGGTGCGAAAGCATTGACCTCACTGAATCTACAGCCCCGTTTGTCAGGGATAAAATCTATGAGCGCCTCGCCGATAGCTATGAGAGCCTTATTTTCCATCGGACTTTACCTCCATTTCATCAAGTTCGTATATCGTTCCGCTCAGTCCGCGGAAGCTTAGCTTTGCTGCTGTATCAGCCGGATAGAAACGGCTGCTCATGACTCTTTCACCGCCGGAAAGATATACCTCCACTGAAGAAGTATCTGCAAGCAGCCGTATGTCTTTGCATGAACTGAGCCTGACCTTGCGAATATCTCTGCCGCAGCCAGCTTTATCATCTGTAAAGCGCATTGTAAAAACTCCGTCTGCATACTCAAAGATGAGATAGTCTCCCAGCTCAATGCTGAAATCTCCGTCTGACTCTGCTGAAAGCTCAAATGGGAGCTCAACTGTCATTCCGTCCGTGAGTTCAGAGCTTCCGCGCCGCAGTTTTTCAAGTTCGCGGACAGGAGCCTGCCTGAGGGAGCCGTCAGCTGCCGCAGTTATTTCACGCGGAACGGTCAGACAGTGCTGCCAGCCAAGCTCCGCAGTGGGATTCGTATAGGGTATATCGCCTATTCCCATCCATCCTATGATGATACGTCTTCCGTCCGGAGCCTCAAATGTCTGGGGAGCATAGAAATCAAAGCCGAAGTCCCATTCCTGATAGTCAGCAAGTTCCTTTTCGGCTGAAAAATAGCCAGAGCTGTATACATTCTGGAAACGGTATTCCTCATGCGGTATCCCCTGAGGTGAAATACTGAGATACTCCCTGCCGTCAATGCGGAAGAGATCGGGGCACTCCCACATATAGCCGAAATCCTGTATACTGACGCGCTTTTCAAAGCTCCAGTTCTCAAGGTCAGGAGAAGTGTAGAACAGTACACAGCCTTCATCGCTGAGAGTTCTCGCGCCAAGCACCATTCTGTATATATTTGCATCTTTCCATACCTTCGGGTCGCGGACATGGCAGGAACAATATGACGGGTAATCGCTGTTGCGGAGAAGGACCTTCTTTTCGCTCATAGTGTGACCATTACTGGTGGAAACTGTAATGACATTCGCTCCTCTGCCGGAGGTAGTATAGTCGTGGTCGCCCTCCTCCTTGACATTGCCCGTATAGAAAAGGCGCAGTATACCGCCGTCGGGGAAAGCACAGCCGGAGTATACTCCATTCCTGTCCTCAGGTATATCCGGACGGAGAACAGTTCCGGTAAATGTCCAGTTCAGCAGGTCGTGGCTCTGCCAGTGTCCCCAGCATTTTCCTCCCTTGCCGTAGGGGCTCTCCGGCGCATACTGAAAATAAACGTGATAGTATCCGCCGAAGAAGCAAAGTCCGTTAGGGTCGTTCAGCCAGCCGCTGACCGGTTCAAGATGAAGTTTCTGACGCCAGTTGTTTTTCATTTGCCTCATCCCTTCTTAGTCTCAATGAGCTTGCCAAGGAAGTCGATACTGCCGTCAGCAGCCTGTTTTATCTCAGAAAAATCGTCGGGATTAGTGATGATAACGGGCGTTACCGTCTTGTAGCCCTTGCTTTCGATGAATGCCTTGTCAAAGGTGATAAGCGTCTGACCGCGCTTCACCTTGTCGCCTTCTGCAACATGACCGGTAAAGCCGGCACCGTCCAGTTCAACGGTATTTATTCCGATGTGGATAAGCAGCTCCATGCCATTTTCAAGAGTAAGTCCGATAGCGTGGTTAGTGTCAAAGAGAGTGCTTACCTCTCCGTCAGCAGGAGCCTTTACCATGCCCTCTTCAGGCTCTATCGCAGCGCCTACGCCTAAGACCTCAGCAGCAAATGTCTCATCCGGGACGTCCTTCATTGCTACGACTTTGCCCTTGAGCGGAGCATATACGCAGTTTTCATCGAAGTCTCCTGTATCGGCAGCACATGCTGTCTCGGGAACGCTTGCACTTGTTGCAGCAGATACTGGTGCAGCAGCGGCTTCGGGAGCTTTTTCCTCCGCTTCGTCCTTGAAGAGAATATACGAAAGAGCAAATGCAACTGCTGAAGAAACCAGCATTGTAAGCAGATATCCGAAAAAGCTGTCGGTAGTTATCAGGAATCCGAACAGACCTGTTACACCGTTAGCAGTAGCATATACTTTCATCATTGAAGCCACCATAGCTCCGCAGGCTCCGCCTGCCATACCGGCTACGAGCGGTTTGCCATAGCGGACGTTAACTCCGAATATAGCGGGTTCAGTAATGCCGAGAAACGCTGAAAGTGATGCCGGAAATGCCATCGAGCGAAGCTTCTTGCTGTGTGTTTTGAATGCGACAGCAAGTGCCGCAGCTCCCTGTGCTACATTTGCAGCTGTTGCGATAGGCATCCATGTATTCTTGCCGTCCTCAGCTATCATTGCAAGCTCTATGGCGTTGTACATATGGTGAACACCTGCAACTACTGTCGGAGCATAAACTCCTCCCATGATGAATGAGCCTATGCCAAACGGGATAGCTATCAGCCACTTTGCACCGTCAAGTACCCATGTCTCAAGCTGTGAGAATACAGGACCGATAACGGTCATTGTAAGGAATGCCGAGACAAGAACAGAAACCAGAGGAGTCACAAACAGGTCTATCGTTTCAGGAACTATCTTATGCAGCTTTTTTTCTATCGTACAAAGGAGAAGAACTGCAATGATAACCGGTATAACGTGTCCCTGATAACCCGTATTCTGGATATTCCAGAGACCGAACCATGACCATAAGGTTTCAGTTTCTGTGCCGCTTCCGGCAGACCATGCATTGATAAGGTTCGGATGTATCATTATCATGCCGATGACCGCGCCGAGATAAGTGTTTCCGCCGAATATCTTGGCTGCGCTTACTGCAATGAGAATAGGCAGGAATACGAGCGCGGCATTTGAAAAGATATTGAGCAGACCGTAAAAATACGAATCGGCTATACTCGGGAATGCTCGCTCCAAGCCTCCAAGGAGTCCGTTAAGAAGACCTGTCGCAACTATTGCAGGAATGATCGGAACAAAAATGTCACCAAGGGTCTTTATAGCCCTCTTGTACAGCGGAGCCTGTGAAGCAGCTGCCTTCTTTACATCTTCCTTGCTTGCAGCTTCAACTCCGGCAAGTGAGATGAATTCAGCGTATACCTTATTTACAGTGCCGGTACCGATGATTATCTGGAGCTGTCCGGCAGCTTCAAAAACTCCTTTTACGCCTTCAACATTTTCCAGTGTCTTTTTCTGAACCTTTCCGTTGTCTGCAATGACAAGACGCAGACGAGTCGCGCAGTGAGCTGCGCTTGCAAGGTTTTCTTTACCGCCAAGGGCGGCGAGTATCTCTGAAGCACATTTCCTGTAATCCATAAACACCTCTCCTTTACTATGCGAGCGAGTTTCACTTAATGTATAAAATCGGTTTCATACTGTGCTTACATTATATCACGGGTTGCACAAAAAGTCTATTGGCGATTTATAAGAAATATACAAGGGCGTTCAGTTGGTTTCACACAGTTTCAGTTTTGCCTGTGGATTCACGTTCAATGATGTAGTAGTCAAGCTGGAGCATTCTCGGTATAAGCGTCGGCTCTTTTATCGCGGCAAGCAGCATTTTCGCCGCCTCGCTTCCGGCAGTTCTGTAATGGAGGTGAGCAGTTGTTATGGGGACAGCCGCTATCTTTCCGATCTTGCTGTCACCAACTGCGGCTATCATCACATCGTCTGGTATACGGATACCCGCTTCCCGGCAGCAAAGCATAGCTCCGGCAGCGATACTGTCAGTTGCACAGAATATACAGTCAGGCTTCTCCTTGCCGGAAAGAAGCCTTCGAGCCTTCTCGTAGCCCGAATCAATGGTAAATTCTGCAATTTCTGTGAATTCCTGTCTGAGCTTGATCCCAGCATCAGCTACAGCACGTTCAAATCCCTTGCGCCGTGCCTCTCCTGCCGCCTTATCCTCCGGATCAACACCGATATATGCCGGTTTGACTGCTCCCTTTTCGAGCATTATGCGCGTCAGGCTCCTTGCGGCGCCATAGTCGTCGTGGCATACGCAGTTGAAGCCTTTAAGCTGCTGTCCCACCAGTATCACAGGCACACGCATTTTCGCAAGAACAGACTTGTGCAAATCCGTAAATATGGTGGAAAGCAGTATCACTCCATCGACACGATTCTGGCGAAACAGCTCAAGCGACTCAATCTCCTTATGGTTATCGTTCGAGGTAGTTACAAGAAGAAGTTCATAGCCGTATTCGCTGAGCACTGAGCTTATCCCCTCTGTGACGCGGGCACAGCTCTCACTTGACAGCTTCGGCAGAATAACTCCGACGAGTTTGGTAACACGGGTACGTATCGAGCGGGCAGATAAGCTCGGCGAATAGCCGGTCTTTTCAATGGCAGCTTCGATTTTCTCTCGTTTATCCTGACTGAGATAGCCGTCATTGAAATAACGGCTTACGGCAGACTTGGATACACCTGCTATTTTTGCAAATTCAGATATATTCATCGCACCACCTCCCGAGTGATATCGGTTTCATACGCCCGACGGCTCTTTTCATATAATATATCTTTGCTTATGAGCCGCAGAACTTCTTACCTTAACGTTATCTTCTCCTCTGCCTCGCAGACAAGTTCGCCGAGCGTCCTTATAAGCCTTTCCGCTTCGACCGGCTTGCTGAGATGCGCGTTCATTCCTGCCTGCATTGAAAGCTGTACATCTTCATCAAAGGAATTGGCTGTAAGCGCGATTATCGGGATACGCTTTGCATCTTCTCTTTCCATTGAGCGGATATTCTTTGCTGCTTCAAGTCCGTCCATAAGCGGCATACGCACATCCATAAGTATTTCCGAATAGATGCCCGGTGTGCTTTTTTCAAAGAGCTCTACAGCAGCTTTTCCGTTCTCAGCATGATCAACTTTGATGGTTTCGATGATATTTGCTGTAAAAAGCGGCTTCTCCACAAAATCCTCAACTCCGACTGAATGCGCTTCGATGCTTATATCGTCCCAGCTATACGCTGTCATTGCGGCAACTATACTCTCTTTTTTGTAAAGTATAAGTATCTCAGCTGAGGTCTCCATACCGTTCATTATCGGCATATTCCAGTCCATGAGCACGATGTTGTACGGGTGCTTTCTGACGTGCTGTATCTCCATTTTGCGCAGTGCTTCCTGACCGCTGGTACATGAATCTGCACTGATGCCAACTTCCTTGAGGACCATTTTTGCGTGCTCTGCCTCAATAGGATTGTCGTCCACCACAAGGATATACAGGGCGTTAGTATCTATTTCACCGAGCTGGTCGTACTCTTTTTGACCGCAGTTCCGGAACGTTAATATTACGGTAAACTCCGTGCCGACACCTTTCTCGGATTCGACACTGACAGAGCCGTTCATTATCTCGATCATCTTCTTGGTGATAGCCATACCGAGACCGCTTCCGCCGTATTTGTTTGTCGTAGTGGCATCCTCCTGTGAGAAGCTCTCGAATATCTTGGGATATATTCCTTGTCCATGCCGATGCCTGTGTCCTTCATAATGAATCTGACGGTACACATTCCGTTTTCCTCGGACAGCTGCTCTGCTGTGAGAGTAACGCTTCCGGATTTCTCGGTGAACTTAACGGAATTGCCGAGAATATTTATCATTACCTGTTTGAGCTTCATAGGATTCCATTGAGAGCGTTGTTATCGAGAGAAGGTTCGGTATCAGGAATTCCAGTGCCAAAAGCAGGGATATGACCATTCCGGCGAGACCAATAACCATGTTTCTGGTATCTTTATTCTGACGGGCAAGCTTGAATGCTGAAGCCGATGCCAGCGTATAAGCTATAGTCGCGCCTACAGTTGTAACGTCAACTATCCAGCTTATAGCCGTTCTTCCAAAAAACGGAAGAGCAATGGATACCGCAAAAATTGAGAGTATCGCATTTTTCGGCGCCAATTTCCGAAGTGTCATTTCTTTCAGCTCCTTAGTATATTTCCCGGATACGGAGGACTTTTTTGATTTCCGAGCCGAGGTTATGATCACAGTGATATTTGAATTTAAAATAGAACTATATAGGTATTGTATAGTATTATTATACACTATTCTTCCACGGAGTTTATTACAAATTTGTTAACATTTCTTAAATCTTGTTAATAATAATAGTATGAAGCTCCTTGAAAAAAGTTAGTCACATCGTGAACAGTAAACGCTCCGAACCGCACACTCAATGCGATCCGGAGCGTTTGTTTTATTTTTAGTTTTGTATGCGGCTATATAAGCACTCCGTTACAGTGGTCAACCTCATGCTGGATTATCTGTGCCGCAAACCCGCTGTAACGCTTTTCGTGTTTTTTCATATACTTGTCCTGATAGCGAACTTTTATGCTTTTGTACCTTGTCACGGAACGAGGCTCACCCAGCAGCGACAGGCAGCCTTCTTTTGTTTCGTAAGGCTGATTCTTCTGCGTTATCTCCGGATTGAACATTGTGGTGATATTCTTGCCGTCATAAAATGCGATGATCCTTTTTGATACTCCTATCATATTCGCCGCCATGCCTACACAGCCATTTTTGTGGTGTTCAAGCGTTTCAGCAAGGTCTTTGGCGATCTGAATATCATCGGCAGACGCGTCTTTTGACTTTATTGAAAGGATTATCGGATCATGGATTATTTCTCTTATCATATTATTCTCCCTGTTTTTATGTAAACTTCTCTTTCTTTTGCTTGCCTAAAAAAGCAGCAAATTGTCATTCTGCATTTCAGTCAGCATATACGAGATATGCTCTCCGACGTTCTCGATAGTGCTGTGACTGCCGTGGACTCTTTTCACAGTGCCGGACAGCTTCACGCAGTCCGTATAATTATCGGGCAGGATCGTATCAGCATCGCTGCAAAGCGTATACGCCCGCTCGTTTTTATCATAAGATGACATCTTGCTGTACTGTTCAACATAGTCCTCAGGTATGTCCGAAGCTGTGATAAGCTCCAGTTTATGCGGATAATTGCAGGGATTTGTCAGTATGCAAGGACGCCTGAACATGCGGCTCAGCTTGTCGGCATACCAGCCTCCGAGGCTTTGTCCCACAAATATAAAATCATCGGTATCGACCATATCCGAAAGCTGCTCGAGCAGCTTTTCAGGAGAGGTTTCCTTGTAATACAGCTTCGGCGAGATGATATCCTCCACAGGAAATATCCCGCAAAGCGCCTTGTAGTTCTTGTTGTCGGCTTCGCCCATGAAGCCGTGCAGATTCAGTATTTTCATATCATCATTCCTTTATTTCTGGGCTTTCTACCGTTTTTTATTCGGCTGTGCTTTCCCTTTATTATAGCACACAATTGAGCCATTTACAATATCTTGAATTGATGTTATAATAGAATCAATAAAACCATCGGAGGCAAAAAATGAAAGCAGTTATCGCAATGGATTCATTCAAGGGAAGCGTTTCTTCGCTCGAAGCAGGAAATGCTGTTGCAGAGGGAATACGCCGCGTTTTTCCCGACGCTGATACAATAATAAAGCCTGTTGCAGATGGCGGAGAAGGAACTGTTGAATCTCTCGTCAGCGGACTGAACGGACGATTTTGTGAAGCCGAAGTCTCCGATCCACTCGGAAGAAAGATAGCCGCCAAATATGGTATTCTCCCCAACAATACCGCAGTTATTGAAATGGCTGCGGCTTCGGGACTTACGCTCCTTTCAGAAAATGAGCGTGACCCAATGCTCACTACTACTTACGGAACAGGCGAGCTCATACTTTCCGCGATACGCAATGGCTGCCGCAATTTCATAATCGGTATAGGCGGAAGTGCAACGAATGACGGCGGTATTGGCTGTTTGCAGGCTCTCGGCTTCGGTATGCTCGACAGTAAGGGGCGAGAGGTCGGGTTCGGTGCAAAAGGGCTTTCACAGCTCGCAAAAATTACTGACACAAATGTTATACCTGAACTAAATAAGTGCAGTTTCAAAGTAGCCTGCGACGTCACAAATCCTCTTTGCGGCGAGAATGGGTGCAGCGCAGTATTTGCTTCTCAAAAGGGAGCGAAAGCTGAGATGATACCTGTAATGGACGGATACCTCAGGAATTACGCTGAACTGACAAAAAAATATAACACTGCAGCTTCTCCCGATACTCCCGGTGCGGGAGCAGCAGGAGGTCTTGGATTTGCGCTTATGTATTATCTCAACGCCGAATTTGAATCAGGCATCGAACTGATAATGCGCGAAACTCAGCTTGAATCTGCAATAATTGATGCTGATATTGTAATCACTGGCGAAGGTTGTCTCGACAGCCAGACCGCTATGGGAAAAGCTCCAGTAGGAATCGCAAGGATAGCAAAGAAATACGGAAAACCTGTTATCGCGTTCAGCGGAGCAGTCAAAAGCGGAGCTGAGTTATGCAACCAAAATGGCATAGACGCATATTTCCCTATACTCAGGCAAATATCTACACTTGAAGAGGCTATGGATAAGACGACTGCCTATCGTAATCTCGCTGATACAGCCGAACAGGTATTCAGAACGATAAAACTATTTTAAAGTGAGGTAACAACTATGCAGTCATACAGAATAACGGCAGAAGAGGCTAAGAAACGTCTGATTATGATCCATTAGTCTATCACATTCACGAAATAATTGCAAGATAGATGTTGAAATAAGCCATTATTCTCGCAAAAGCAAAAGGATACTCTGTTTTGGACCTGAATCTTGAAATTTATACCCTCTTGTGATATAATAATGAAAAATAGGTAGATTTCGGAAATGGAGCGTTAGAGAATGGCAGGATTTACAGAGAAAATCAGAGCATGGATAAAAAAGCCTCAGAACCACTTTGAACTGGTGGCAGATATTATGTGCCTTGCGGCTTCCTATGGATTGCTGTTTCTGATGCCGCAAAGGGTGAATCTTCTGTTTTGGACGCTGTTTGCTATATCGGCGTTTCTGTTTTGTATCGGCTTCTTCCGAATGGGATTCATTTTAGACGAACACCGAACGGCAAGGTTCAAGAGCATATCCGGCGCTTTGCTCGTGCTGTCCGGCATCATACTGAACATTGCCGGCGGCTTTGCAATCTGCAAAACGCACGGCAGCGAGCGTGGGATCGTAATAGCTATCTTGCTCCTGATCGAAGCGATCGTGATGTATTCGATCACCGCCAGTCATGCAGATGCGCCCCGTTCGCAGTGGATCATGTCACTGATCGTTCGTTCAGCCGCTGTACTCATGTGGATCGTTGCTGTTGTTTTTGCGGTCATTACATCTGTTTCTGATACGGCGATCGCACTCGGTATCATGCTGATCGTGGAGGGCATCGTCCTCTGGGCAATGGGCAGCGGTAACAATCCGTTCAATTCGTCCATATCGCATATATGCGCCGTACCCGGCATGAATAAAACTGTCCAGGAGCTTCGTGATGCACTGAGAGACACAGAAACACAGCTTGGTCATCCGTGGCTCGGAAAGATACGAACCATCAAAGAAGATACGATAATTTACGGACCATCAGACGAGGACGTTTTCGTTTACGGCTATTATCATTTCGGGCGATTCTATGTTGCATACAGCAACGATATATCATACTTGGATGAAGAACAAGCCGCTTCACACCGCATCACTGAGAACCCGGACAGCAAGGGCGAATGTCTCGGTGCAGAAGTTCTCCCCGAAGCATACGCAAATATGATAAAGCAATATCTTGAAAACGGGAATATCGTATGGAGCACAAAACTGAATAAGTCAAAAAAAAATCGCTGATATACTGCAAATGGAGGTTACACAAATGAACACAAGAAAGTGCCCATCCTGCGGCGGAGAAATGGAGCTTTCCATATCAAACAAGTGCCTGATTTGCCCATTCTGCGATACGCATATAGATGTCGATATCAAGGACGACGGCAACACAGGGCTGCTTGACGAGAAAATGTTCGATTTTCTTTGGCAGCTCGACAGCCTGAAGAAATATGAAAAAGTTGCTGAGAGTATTGATTCTATGCGCTACTGCCTGAACAATCTGAAAAGCGCAGACAGCATAATCGATTTCATCAGGACAGCACTTATTACCGACACAGATGTAGCATCAGAGGGTATCAATCAGGAGCGTATCGACAAGGTAATGCCGAAGATAGCGAGCCTTATAGAGCCCAACGAACACATCATCGTATACGGCGATGACGGCATATTCTCCCGCGGCAAGGAATTCTTTGTAATTACCGATAAGCGCAGCATTTTTGTGAACGGCAAGAAGATAAATGCAGTCCAGCACAACGAAGTCAGTGTTATCCGTATGAACCCGAACGGTGGATACCCACGCTGGCTGCTCAATAATCGCGGCGAATTTGCAATAACAGGTGTCGGAACCAAATACAGGCTACAAGGAGCGATAGCAGCTCTGATTTGCCTATATTCTTGGGATGCTCGCAAAGAAAAGATAAAACTCATGTAAAACACAACGGTCGGAATGTTTACTGCATCCCGACCGTCTTTTTATGATTCATCAGCTCTTGCTTTTTCTTCTTTGTCTGAAACATGGTCGCAGATAACGGCAAGCGCAACAGCTAATTCTTCCATGCTTTCGTCAAACATCATTATCTCATAACAGTCAGAGAGAAGCTCCGTTTTCGATTCGATATGGCAGAGCTTTCTTCCGCCAACTAAGATGTCAAAACGATAAGCGTCCCAATCCGGACGTATTTCCAGCGACTTACCTTCTGCCGTGCCTCCAAGGTCATGTGTCAGCAGCGATATACGCTTCTTGACGTGTGCGATCTCCTGACCATTCTTTTCAATTGTATATTCAGGCAAGAGCCTTGCGAGCTTTCTTCGGAGCTTCATCACTTCGCTCCCGTCTTTGCAAATCGAAAATACGTGACGCGTCACGTCCCCTTCGATCGTATAGACAGATCTCATTCCGCCCCTGTATACGTCATACTGCGGCTTTACCGACCAAGACTGCCGCATTGTGAGCATATATGTTCTGTTCTTTTGCTTCTTTCCGGAATTAGAGTCCTGATTTTCCATTGCTTCTCCCTCTTTTTTATATTCGTACCCGTATGTTACAGGTTTACATTTATTCTACAATAAGAGCAAGAAACTGTCAAGCGATATTTTAAGACAGCTTAACGCCGCCATGCTTCGCCAAACGCCTGACTTTCGTAGAACGCACACAGACTGAAAAATCCGGAGAGTGAGTATCCGCAGAGGATGCGCTTACCCGTGAGACCGTACTCCTTTTCGTAGTATGGAACGCACTCATTCATAAGCCATTCCAGCGTTGAACGTTCGCCGCCCTTAAAGGGCAGCTCTGTATCATTGTATACGGGTATTGTGGTGTCAAGCTGATAGTTGCGCTATAAAAAACGGGCACAGCCCTAAACCATGCACGAAAGAACATATTTCTCAAAACTCCGTATCCATATACTTGATTTAATTAGGGAAGAATTTCTCGTCGATCAAGCCGAAGAAAATACTTGTTTAAGAGCCGTACCGTTCACTTTTACTTGACTGGCGCAGGTGAATGATGACACTGTGAATATAATGTAAATCCCACAACAAGTATTGGCAAAATGCGTTTTTCACACTTTTGTATGTTTTAAAGTTGAAAAATGGTAGTAAATATGTTATAATTGTTTAAAACATTGTTTTACAGGAGGAGATGACCATGGCCGAATTGCTCGAACGTATCGGACTCCCGATATTTATACAGATAATCATAGAATCATGGAATGAGATTTTTATTGTTATATTGATATCAATACTGCTGATTGAAAAGCGGCATGATATAAAATGTGATTCATCGGTAAAAAAAGAAATACCTCTTACCAGAGAATTGCTTGTTTTTTATATATTGCTGCTGGTATATAACTTATGCGATGTGATGGATATTGTATTAGGAGGAATGCCGACGCTTTTATCATATATTGTCATAAGAGTTGGAGTATTCGGATATTATGCGGCAGGCGGATTACAGACGATCTTCTTTTTGCAGGTCATAAAAGATCATATCGCCCGAAAACTTTCTTTAAAAAAGCTTGAAAATATTATCACGCTCGTTCAGTGTGCACATATTCCGCTGTTTATACTGCTTGTCATGACACCGTTTATGGGAATACTTTACAAGATTAACGCCCAGAATGGATATGTGCGTTCATGGGGATATTCCATATGGCAGAATGTAACATTACTTACATTTTCGTTCATAGGTATTGTAATAATAACGCAGTGGCATAGAATAGATGATTTTTTCAAAAAGGTTATTGCAGCAACGGTAATTTGTACGATAATAGGACTTATCGGAGACTTCTATATTCAGTTGAGTATGAGTAATATTATGGTTACTGTTGCGGCGATAATCCTGTTTGTGATCTATGAAAAAAACAAGACCAGAATTATTATCAAAAACATAAAAGAACTTTCAAAAACAAAAATGCTGCTTGCAAAAAGCTATCTGTCTCTTGAACAAGTCAAGAATCAGACGCTCATGGCACAGATACAGCCGCATTTCATCAATAATTCGCTTATGGCACTTAGGTCAAGGTGTGCTAAATATCCCGATATCTATGAATCAATAACAAATTTTTCTCTTTATCTTCGTTCGCATTTCGAGGCTTTATGCGACACAAAACTATCAGTTTTGAACAGGAAATGATGAATATTGAGGCATATCTCGCACTTGAACAGCAGAATTATAAAGAACATCTGAAAGTTGAGTATGAGATAGAATATGACGATTTTTCAATACCTGCGCTTTTAGTTCAGCCTCTTGTTGAAAATGCTGTGCGTCACGGTATCGGCACTTATGAAAAAGGCGGAACTGTGCGGATAAATACATACCGCAAAGACAAAAATGTAATTATCGAAGTAATTGATGATGGTTCGGGGAAGAACAATATCACTCCTCAGCAGAAAAAAAGAAAAGGGATAGGTATTGAGAATGTACAGGCAAGAGTAAATTCAATGGTGAACGGCACTCTTGAGATAATAACAAGAGAAAACGGCACAACAGCAAGGATAGAATTGATAGACATAATATAACTGGGGGAAAAACATGGTAACATTATCTATTGACGATCAGGAGGAAATAACTGATCTTATGCATATGATGCTTACAAAAATAGCACCTAACGGTATTCATTCTATTGACCAGTATCTCCAGCGGATCCTTGAACTGTAACAGGTATTCCGCTTCTTCCTCTGTGAAGGAGTCATGAATA
>JAEEGL013870134.1_pt1 | contig 16196 bp, 13 predicted proteins | sample 9134231 | NCBI WGS metagenome assembly JAEEGL01 (sample SAMN16246548, study PRJNA631951) | gut metagenome | biome: gut microbiome; feature: rumen; material: fiber-attached | host: Bos | place: Iran: Karaj | collected 2018-10
AAAAGCAGGATTATCATATATTGGCACCGTGCTTTATACGACATCGTGTCGCGTGTCGCACTTGCGCCGCCGTCCTAGCGGCGCATGCCAATATATTGATAATCCTGCTTTTAATTTTCTAAGCGCACTCCAAAATCGCGCCAAGTTCCCCTGACCCTGAAATGCACAATTTTTTTAAGTTTTTGTATGTCCACCTATAGAAAACAGCTTTTCAAAATTGTCCAGACATGAGAAAGACACATGCCAATAAAAGATGCGAGTCTTTGCATATTTGGAAAACAAAATATTCTTGCAAAGTTCACGGCATACCTGGCGGGTGGGGCCTATAGCCGGGCTGGCCTGATGTTGTATGTGGGGCCCTTAGAGGCTGCTAGTTGCTGAGGACGTTGATGGTGCGCTGGATGGCGTTGAAGGCCTCATAGTCGTAGCGTTCCACGGCCTCGATGACTATTATGTCGGCGTTCTTTATGTCGGAGCGAATTTCGCTCATGTAGTCACGGTGGCAGAAGGTGCAGCTGGTGAAGTCTTTGGCTAGGTATGGCATCATGTTGACTCTGAAGCTGTCTCCGATTACACAGAGCTTTTTGTCGTTGGCTCCGTCGCTGGTAGTGTGACATACCATGGATTCGGTGTTGAGTCCGTTGACGTTGACTTCTGGGCGGTAATCCATTGTGTATTCGATGTCGTCGTGGGTTACCATGCTGTCTGGTATGCCCATGTAGGTGTATAGTTCGTATTTGTCGGCATCGCTAGTTCCGATGATCCATTGGGATGGGTCTGTTTGTTCAACGCCCATGGCTGCGTATAATGCGTTGGTTCCATATAGAGCTCCAAGGTGGTTCCAATGGCTGTCATACTTGTAGTAAGTTTGGTAGATGCCTGCTGCAGTTAGTGATTCTGTCAGCGGATATAAGAATGGCGTGCTGCAGTTTTCAGTCATGTAGCTGGTTAGCTGTTGTGCTCTCTTATAGGAGCTTACTATATCAACCGTTGGCATATATTGGCTGTAAACCTGGGATTTGTTAGGTGCAATATAAATGTATAGCTCCTTGCCTTGGGCTGAGCATAAAGCCTGTAGTTGGTTTATTTTAGAAGCATAGTTTTGTAGCTCCTCTTCTGTTAATAGGTTTGTGCCCTGGTAGCACTGGATTTCGTTTTCACCATACAAAAACAGCCACCCATCACGGGCTATGATTACATCCTGGTATACATGTAACGGGAAATAATTCTCATCGGATACAGCCGGATCTTCTAGTATTATTTCTTGGTTGCTTGTAATGGCAGCTACTATTTTGTTTCCGTTTCCAGCAATAGTTCCCACCTGTTTTTTGAGACCTAATGCTGATTGATAAAAGTGTGAACCTACTGCTGTTGCCGCAACCTGATACTTTTCGTCCATGGCATCACTCATGGATTTATACCAAGAGATCAACGTATATCTAAATGGAATTCTGTCGTCTATAAAGCCAGAAATGCTTTCTCCAGTATTTAATAGGTTATCCCATTCAATGGTCTGCATTTGACGTTTTTCGGTCTCTACAGTGGAGAGTTTCTCGTAGGTAGAGGGTGATGCCACCCTAAGAATACCGCCCCCTATCCATGGAAAGACGAGAATTCCAAAGAATAGCACTATGAAGATAATGTTTTTTAACTTAGTAAAACTCATTTTCTCTCCTAAAATTGATAGTAAATAAATGGGTTATAGGTTCCATTTGCCAGGAAAATCAAGCTAAGTGCCAATAATACAAGGCTCACAACCATGCTGTTTTTCAAAAACTTTATGTTAATGTGAGCCTGCACAAATCCGCCAAATAAGCCTGCAAATATAAATGCAAGCACTGTCATTCCTGATAAGTAATTCAATAGGTTGAGTACATTGGCACCACCTACAAACATTCTAGAAATATATATACCAGCTGATGAAATGCTATCTGCTCTAAATACTACCCAAAGGATTGTTACCACAATAAATATCAAGAATCTATTTAGGAATTTTACAGGGTTCTTATCAAGTATTTTGCCGAACCACACTCTTTCAAAAATCAAAAGAAGTCCGTAAACAACACCCCAAACAATAAAGGTATAATTTGCACCGTGCCAAATACCTGTTAATAAAAATACTATAAATACATTTACACAGGTTCTAGACATGCTGCATCTGCTTCCACCTAGTGGGATGTATACGTAGTCTCTAAACCATGTGGATAACGAAATGTGCCAGCGTCTCCAAAATTCTCTAACGGATTCTGAACGATATGGATGATTAAAGTTTTCTTTGAAGTCAAAGCCAAACATTTTACCAAGACCAATTGCCATATCCGAATATCCACTAAAGTCATAGTATATTTGGAAGGTATAGCATATGGCTCCTAGCCATGCTGTTGTGGCATCTAGATTTGATATATCTGTTTTCCAGATTTTATCCACTATTTCTGCTAACGTATTTGCGATAAGAACCTTTTTTCCAAGGCCAAAGCAAAAGCGCTTTATTCCTACTACAAAGCCTTGATCACTAACTGTTCTATCCACCAGCTGAGTTGCCACGTCCTTGTAATGAATAATTGGGCCTGCAACTAACTGTGGGAAGCAAGAAATATAAAGTGCAAAGAATAATAAATTGCTCTGTATCTCTGCATCATCCTTATAAACGTCAATAACATAGGATAAAGCCTGAAATGTAAAGAATGAGATTCCGACTGGTAGTACTACCGGTATCCAAAAGTTTAGATACTTAAAGAAAAAAAGTGCTCCCAAATCACAGACTATGGCAAAAATGAGACCTAGACGTCTCACTGTTAAGCCATGTCTTTTTTTAGAGCACAAAAAGCCTGCCAACCAGTTGATGACGATAACTCCAGAAATAAGGAGCAGATATTTCACCCCACCGAAGGCATAAAATAATAAACTAAATCCAAGCAGTATGTAATTTGAAAGTGTGAGCTTGCACTCCGCATTCTTCCCTACTATCCTTGGCACACCGTAGTATGCCAAGAGACATATTGGAAGAAAGATAGTGCAAAATACTAGTGAGCTGAAAACCAATTGATTCTCCCTTACGAATTATTGATTATATATCTATTAATAAGATGCTTTTTGCCGATGAAATTCACCACAAAATCGCATATGAACGCTCCCACAAAGGTAATTGCCGAGCATAGAATAACATGCATTGTAAAGCTTACATTTGGCCATACCTCCTGAACAATTCTAATAGCATAGAACTGATTGAGATAAATTAATAAACTTGCCTTGCCTAGCTTATAAACAATAGGTCTATCAAATATCCCATGACCTGGATTAATATTTGAGAATGTCAAAATAACTGCTATCCAAAGGATAAAAATAACTGGAAAGCTATACTTGGCATCCATTGATGTACAAGCAAATTGGAACACCAGGAAGTAACAAGCAATCTCTATAGCAGCCAGCAGTGTTTTACCTAATTTTGTAAAGTGATATTTATTAATTTGTCGTGTCAAGCTATATGTACAGCAGCCTAATGCCATCTCTGACATGCCTCGCAAGAAGCATTTATAAAAGAGACCTGTCCAACCATCAATACCTGCAATGCTTTCGTATTCATGTGCCATATATCCCAAAATAAACAATGCCAATAGTGGACAGATAATTTTTACGAACACATCATAATATTTTCTAAGAAGTGGATAGAAAATAAATGTAACCATAAGCCATACATCCAAATACCATGTAAGCTTGTTTACCCAAGTGCTATCGAATCCAAACACCTGAAGGAAGAAAATTGATGCCCATGAATCAACAACGTAATGATATCTATCAAGAACTGTATGCTCCAAAAAATATGCATTTACGATAATGGTAAGTATAATGGCAAATAGATGATATGGAAAAATGTTCCAAAACTTTTTCTTCATCACAAGAGCTGTCTCTGTACCAATTAGCTCTGTAGACTTTTCTCTCTTGGCATAAGCTCCTGCTGCCAGCAAATACCCAGATACAATAAAGAAAAACTCAACCCCAATATAGCCCCTGCCGAAGAAATTCAGTTCTCCGTCATGCATGTTCTGTAACTCGGTCTCCATAAAACGCTTTGTAATATGGAAGAACAATATCCCCAAAGCAAAAATAAAACGCAATAACTCAACTCGCCCATTTTTCTTTGTCTGTGCCATTTATAATATCTCCATTTCTATTATAGATATATTATACTCTTTCTCTGCATTAAAACAAATGAAGAGCCAGATGATATCCATCTGGCTCTCAGTGTGAACATATTTAATTAGTCTTCGTTTTTGGCAGCTACTGAAACCTCTGCCCCACTAATGTTAACGTTCTTGTTAACCTTAGCATCGTATGTATTAGCCTTCATAATTTCAGCAAGGTCTACACCTGTTGCCTCACTCATTGTATCAAATACCTGCTTCAAAACTACTGGCATGTTACCAGAAATCTTGGCTGCTCCGCCTTCACCAGCATCACCTGTCTCGTAAATATTAATCTTATCGATTGCTGCAAGTGGCTTAGCAATTTCAGCTGCGATTTGTGGCATTACCTTGATCATCATCTCTGCCATAGCAGCTCCATTGTACTTACGGTATGCCTCTGCCTTTTTCTCCATTGCCTCAGCTTCTGCAAGACCCTTTGCCTTGATAGCCTCAGCCTCTGCCTTACCTTTTGCTGCGATACCAGCTGCCTCTGCATCATACTTAGCCTTGATACCAGCTGCTTCCTGCTCTGCTGCGAACTTCTGAGCCTCAGCCTGTGCCTTTTTAGCATCAGCCTCACGCTCCTGCTCGTACTTAGCAGCCTCAGCCTTCTTTTGTCTCTGAACTAATTCTGCCTCAGCCTTTTTCTCTGCTTGATATTTCTCAGCATCTGCCTGCTTTTCAATCTGAGCTGCAAGCTCCTGCTGCTTAACAACAACTTCTTTTTGCTTAAGCTCTGCCTCGCGCTCTGCCTTAGCAATCTGTGCGTTTACTGTAGCAGTCTCAATTGTCTTCTGCTGTTCCTGCTGCTGAATTGAATATGCTGCATCTGCAACAGCGTTTGCTGTATCTGCCTGCTGCTTCAACTCTGCCTGCTTAATTGCAAGAGCATTGTTCTTCTCAGCGATTTCTGTCTGAGCTGTTACTCTAGCATCATTAGCAGCCTTATCAGCCTCAGCCTGTGCAATGGCAACGTCTCTATCTGCCTGTGCCTTAGCAATTGCTGCATCCTTTTTAATCTTTGCTGTGTTATCCATACCAAGATCAGCAATAAGACCATTTTCATCTGTTACGTTCTGGATATTGCAAGAAAGGATTTCAATACCTAACTTGTTCATATCCTTAGATGCCTTCTCCATAACCTGATCTGAGAAGCTATCTCTATCAGTATTAATCACCTTGAGTGACAATGTACCGATAATCTCACGCATATTACCCTGTAAAGAATCCTGCAAATCCATTGTAATCTGCTCAGGGTTCTTATTAAGGAAGTTCTTAGCTGCAAGCTGTATAGAAGCGGCATCAGTGCCAATTCTTACTTTTGCAACAGCATCTACATTTACGTTGATAAAATCATTTGTAGGAACAGACTGCTCTGTCTTAATATCAACAGTCATCTGACCTAAATATAATTTATCAACTCTCTCAAAAAATGGAATCTTGATACCTGCGCGACCTACTAAAATTCTAGGATTCTTTCTCAAGCCTGAAATGATGTAAGCCCTGTCTGGTGGCGCCTTTACGTACCCTGCCACTATAATCATAAGCAATACGATTATAAGCGCAATAATTGCAATAATTGAACCTTCCATAATCATTTTCCTCTCTTTCATAACAAAAAACTATTCAACCAAATACAATGATTGAATAGTTATGTTATATCATATCTAAAGTAGTAAGTAAATACTTTGTTGAATAATAAAATCTACATCGCCCAGTCTGAAATACAAGCTAAGTTTCCCTAAAACTCTATCTTTAGCCCTACATGAAGCTTATGAAGTCTATCTCCTAAATCCTCTTTCAAAATGCCATAAGCTCTGCCTTTTGTGCAGTGGCCGGTATATATACACTGAATCTCACTTTCCTTTAACTCCTGCGCTACCTTCTGTACTTCTCTCTTTGATTTGTTATACAAATGCAGACCACCTATATAAGCATAAATCTTCTTATCAGGAAATGTACTCTTCACCTCATTAATTATGTTAAGGGCGCCGCCATGAGAGCAGCTATTAAGAATCACAAGCCCCTTATCTGTCTCTAGCACAAGACTTTGCTCATGAGAAAAGTCATCAACCTTCCAGCCCTTATCAGTACGACAGTACATGCACTCTCGTCTGCCCAAGCGTGACAGGCCCTTTGTTTTGTGTGGAATCAAATAAGCCCCCTCACAAAGCTTGTAATCTCCTGAAACATACTCAATCCTGTCCTTATATTTTTCTAACACATTCTTACGAATACCAATATATTTTTTAGCAAATAATTTTTTATGATAACAATTCTCTGCCGCCTTATCTCTCAAATAAAATTTCGCCTTAGAATTCTCCTCAAAAAACTTTGGCATACCATCAGCATGGTCGTAATGTGCATGACTAAGCACTCCATAATCCACAGCCCTAATATCCAACCCAAGCTTCGCAAAATTCTCAGCAAACAGCTCCGATGCCCCCGTATCCAAGAGAATCTGTTTTTCTCCAAGCTGAATCAAAATCGAGAGTCCCCACTCTCCTTCAATTCCATCCGCTGAAACATTATCAACAACAACTGTCATCCTAGTATCCATAACAAGCCTCTTTTCTCAGCTAAACCACATGTATCTTGCTTAATTATGCCCCACTTCATATAAAAAGTCGAGCATTCCCTCAATCCGGCCATATAGCAAATAATCATACACTTGGGCCAAAAGTGTTTGATATCTTTCGGTCAATTATCGTTAATGTGTTCATTAAGTCGAATACTCCATTGAAGACTGAAGTCCCTTTGAGTATTTTCTATAAGTAAAAAGAAGGGAGAGGTTATGACAAATTATTATTCGCTTACAGCAGCTCAAAAGATGCACTATCGTTGGATTAGACAATATAAAACTCAGCAAGTTTCAGGGCTCAGTATTGTTGCATCTTTAAAGGCTAACTTAGATTTTGAAATTCTAAAAAAATGTATTCAGATGGAAATTCTTAGATACGGTTGTATGAGAGTGAGGTTTACTGCGCCTGATAAAAATGGGGAAATTTCTCAATATATAGCCCCTACGGACGACAGGACGATTCCATTAAAGGATCTTTCTAATATGTCGATGTCAGAGGCTGATGCAATTATGCAAGCTTGGGCATATGAAACTTTGGAAGATAACAATTCCCCAATGTTTGAAATATATCTGATGAAATTACCTGATGGCTACAATGGTTTCTTTCTCCATATGGATCATAGACTCATTGATTCCTGCGGCGTTGTAGTTATGACAAACGACATCATGTCATTATATACACACTATCGTTTTGGTTCAGCAATGCCAGAGGTTCTAGCTGATTACGAGGAAGTTTTAATTAAAGATTTAGCAAAGGCTAATAACCAAAAGAGATTTGAGAAAGATAAAAGGTTTTGGGATAACCTTCTTGATGAATGGGGTGAACCGCTTTACTCAGATATCCAAGGACCTTTGATATTAGACAGAGCTAAAGAAGCTCATAAAAATAAAAATTTAAGGGCCGCTGATATTGAGCTTGATGATTTATTTGTGGCTGTAAAAGATTACAAATTGGATTCAGAAGCATCGAAAAGATTGTTTGACTTTTGTCAGAATCATCAGTTATCTATGACAAATTTATTGCTTTTAGGAATTCGTACATATCTTTCTAAAATGAATAATGGTCAAGAAGATATTTCCATTCAAAACTTCATTTCTAGACGCTCTACTCATGATGAGTGGACATCTGGAGGAAGTCGCACCATTATGTTTCCTTGTCGCACAAGGATTTCCCCAGATACAGATTTTCTCGAAGCTGCCTATACAATCCAAAATATGCAAAATCAGATATACATGCATAGTAATTACGATCCAGATTTAATTTATGAGGAAATATCAAAACGCTACGGAACGCCTGTTAATACTACTTATGAAAGCTGCTATCTGACCTATCAACCTATGCCTGTAAAAATGGAGAATCCTTTTCTCAAGGATATTCCTATGCACTCTAAGTGGTTTGCAAATGGCGCTGCTACGAAGAAAATGTATCTTACAGTTTCACACACCGAGGATGGCGGTATGAATTTCTCTTATCATTACCAAACTGCTGATTTGAAGGAAAAGCATATAGAACTTTTAAACTATTATCTAATGAGAATTATTTTTATGGGAGTGGAAAATCCAAGCTTAACTGTTGGAAAAATTATTGAGGAGGTATGAAAAATGTCTATTGAAAAAAAGTTTAAAGAATTAGTATCCATGTATTGTCAGTCATCACCTGAGGAGTTGTCTAATGATGTTCGCTTCCGTGAGGACCTAGATTTCAGTTCTCTTGATTTTATGTCATTTCTCGGAGATTTAGAAGACGAATTTGATTTGGACTTTAATCAGGAAAAGGTCATTCAAATTCGTACTATTGGCGAAGCTCTATCTATGATTGAGGAGTTAAAGGAGGTATCCTAGTTATGAACAATTTACGCTCACTTTGGGATTACTCAGCAAATAATTTTTCCGATTTGCCTGCTGTTCGCTGGCTGGAGAAAAAAAACATTAAAGAGCTTACCTATGGACAATTAAATGAAAAAATAAAAGGAATTCGTACAGGTCTGGTTGCATCCGGATTAACTAATTGTCATGCTGCAATAATCGGTGAAAGCAGCCTATCTTGGATTGCAAGTTTTCTTGGAATTGTTACAGGCTCTAGTATAGCCGTTCCTCTTGATGCTTTGCTACCATCGGAGGACTTAATTGACTTAATAAATCGCGCAGACTGTCAGGTGCTTTTCTTAAGTCCTAGACTACTTACTATAGGTGAAGCTGCTCTAGAACAATGTCCTAAGTTACAACAAATCTGGTTGCTTCAGGATTCATATGAATTATCTGTCAGCAATGCCAAAATAGGTTCTCTCCCAGAATTAATTGATTTAGGCCAAGGAAAAAGTGATATTGCAGGTGCAGACGAAGACTCAGTTTCAACGATCATCTTTACCTCAGGTACTACTGGCAAAAGCAAAGGTGTCATGCTGACACAAAGAAATCTTTTTGATAATGTGGCAAATGTTAATTATGAGGTAGATCCAGGTTGTGTCTTGATGAGCGTCCTTCCAATTCACCATGCATACTGTCTCGTTATGGATTGGTTAAAGGGTTTCTCACTTGGGGCTATAGTCTGTATTAATGACTCATTTTTGCATATGGTTCGAAATATAAGCATTTTCAAGCCTCGTGTAATTCTCATGGTGCCTTTAATGATTGAGTCAATTTACAAGCGACTTCGTTCTTTGGAGAATTTATCTGAAAATATTATTTATGAAACTGTTTTTGGTGGAAAGCTTGAGATTATCTTCACTGGTGGAGCTCATCTTGATGCATTTTACATTGATGAATTTTCCAAATATGGAATAAAGATTTTGGAGGGCTATGGCATGTCAGAATGTTCTCCAGTAATCACTACAAATACACTTGAGTCCTACAAACCAGGGTCAATTGGAAAACCACTCGATAATGTTGAAATTAAATTTGAAGATGGAGAAATTCTCGTAAGAGGTTCTAGTGTAATGAAAGGCTACTACAACATGCCTGAAGAAACTGCCGAAGCTCTCAGTGAAGATGGCTGGCTTCATACTGGCGACAAGGGTTACCTTGATGAAGAGGGCTATTTATTCATTAATGGGCGTGTAAAAAATCTAATTATCATGTCAAACGGCGAAAATGTATCTCCCGAAGAAATCGAGAATAAGCTAGGCCTAAACCCATTAGTTGGAGAAGTCATTGTCTCAGGAAATAACACTGGCCTTACTGCTAGTATTTATCCTGATCAGGATGAGATAGCCAAACAGGGGCTTTTGGATTCTAATATACAAAATAGCTTACAAACATTTATAGATGAGTTCAACAGCACACAGCCTAGTTATAGACACATTACAAATCTAATTGTAAGAACCGAACCATTTATTAGAAATACCACTGGTAAAATTAAAAGGATGGCTGTATAATCAGCCATCCTACTCCATATAGGGCAAAATTCCATTTAAGAAAATCCTTGTTAATATGTCAGCTATTTCGTCAGAGGATGCTTCACAATTTTCGGCCGTCCATTTATGCAACACACCTAAGCAAAGCCCAATTGTACTGGCAATCAGATACGAAAAAAGCTTTTTATCTTTTATTGTTACTGTAACCTCCTCACTTACCTGGGATACATATTTATGAAACATTATAAGCGCCTTTTCTAGAAAGCTATCTCCCCTTGGGCTATGGAGAATGCTTGTAAGAAAGTGATTATCCTTTGTGTAATTGCATATGGCTAAAAAATATGAGTGACATAGCTCATGGTCATTCTTTGGATGAAATGATTCCATTAAATTAAATATATCACCAATCGTCTTATCTTCTGCTGCAGCAATCAATGCTGGCACATTCTCATAATGGTTGTAAAATGTGCTACGGACTATTCCTGATTTTTTAACCACATCAGATACTGTGATTTTCTCGAATTCCTTTTCCTTACTAAGCAAGAAAAATGAATCAATAATTGCGTCTTCTGCTGTGCTGTATCTTTCGTCTAGTTCATTCATAACATTCCCCTATAATTTGCAAAAAACCACCCTTAAAATAAGGGTGGTTATACTGTCTAGTTAAATAATGGCTTTAAAGCATCTGCAAGCTTGTCCTTCATAGCCTCCGCCTCTGCAAGATCCTTACCCTTTGTTGTGAAGTATGTCTTGATTTTTGGCTCTGTACCAGATGGACGTACGACTACGGTGCATCCATTCTCGAGAGCATAGATAAGTACGTTTGCTGATGGAAGACCTGTTTCTGCAGTGTTCTTGTAGTCTGTAACCTTTGTCACAGCGATGCCTGCAATGTCCTTTGGTGGATTCTCACGAAGTGATGTCATGATGCCAGCCATTGTGTCCATGCCTGAGAGGCCTGGGAACTCGAATGAGTCTACCTTGTTGAGGTAACGACCATACTCTGTATAGATTTCCTCAAGACGCTGCTTGAGCGAGCTTCCGATGCTGCGGTAGTATGCAGCCATCTCGCAGATAAGCATTGAACCGATAACGGCATCCTTGTCGCGTACGTATGGACCTGCAAGGTATCCGTATGATTCCTCGAATCCAAAGATGAATCTGTCTACTTCGCCGTCTGCCTCAAGACCTGCGATTTGGTCTCCAATCCACTTGAAGCCTGTAAGGACTGAACGAAGCTCTACTCCGTAGTGCTCTGCAACTGCATCAGCAAGTGGTGTAGAAACGATTGATTTAACTGCTACAGGATTCTTTGGCATTGTGCCTTTTTCGATGCGTCCTGCTGCAATGTAGTCAAGAAGGAGTACACCTACTTCGTTTCCAGATACAAGCTCGTATGAGCCATCTGGACACTTCATTGCGATACCAACACGGTCAGCATCAGGATCAGTAGCAAGCATAAGATCTGCGCCCTCTTCCTTAGCAAGATCAAGACCAAGCTTTAAAGCATCAAAAATCTCTGGGTTTGGATAGCTGCATGTTGTGAAGTATCCGTTTGGATATTCCTGCTCAGGTACGATTGTGATGTCTGTAATACCGATATCGTTAAGTACACGTGTAACTGGAACAAGTCCTGAACCATTAAGTGGAGAATAAACAAGCTTGAGACCTGCTGTCTTGCAAAGGCCTGAACGAACCTGTCTCTCTTCGATTGCTGCATAGAATGCATCCTTGCAGTCATCACCAACGAATTTGATAAGACCCTTTTCAACGCCCTCTGCAAATGACATAACCTTTGCACCTGTGAGAACATCAGTCTTTTGAATCTCCGCATATACGATAGCAGCTGCATCATCTGTCATCTGGCAGCCATCTGGACCGTATGCTTTATATCCATTGTATTTAGCAGGGTTATGAGAAGCTGTAACCATAATACCTGCATTGCACTTGTAATAACGAGTTGCAAATGAAAGTGCTGGAACTGGCATAAGTGCATCGTAAATACGAACATTGATACCATTTGCAGCAAGAACGCCTGCAGCTGTCTTTGCAAATACGTCGCTCTTGAGACGGCTGTCATAACTGATTGCAACTGTCTGGTTGCCGCCCTGTGTCTTTACCCAGTTGGCAAGACCCTGTGTAGCCTGGCGTACTACATAAATATTCATTCTGTTAGTACCTGCGCCAAGTACACCACGAAGTCCAGCTGTACCAAATGCAAGTGCAACAGCGAATCTGTCCTTTATCTCTTCCTCATTCCCATTGATTTTGTTAAGCTCTGGCTTAAGATCACAGTCCTCAAGATCTGTTGCGAGCCAACGCTCATATTCGTTCATATACATATTCCTATCTCCTATTTTTCTTAAACTTAAAACTGTTTTAATTTTAAGTTTTATCCAAATGCATGTCAACCTGCACCAAGATAGAGTTTTGCTTTGCAAAGCTCCGAAAAGTGCGATAAAAAAGGCTCAGGGAGTGCCCTGAGCCTTAAGGTTTTAACTAAATTTTAGTATACTGATTTCCACTCGTCGATGTTGCTTGGATCAAACTTGAATGGAGCACCAAGGATGATTTCTGTGCCGCCATCAGCTGCATCAACTACTGTGTAGTCGCCAAGTTCACATGAGAATGTGTCGCCAGCTGCGCCTGTGATGTCACCATTTACAAGTGCTACAGATGTGTAAGCGCCAAGTGCACCAAGGTCGATTGGGTTCCAAAGGAACATGTATGGGCATGAGTAATCATCGCCATCACCAATGTAAGCTGCCATTTCTGAAGGAAGACCAAGACCTGTAAGCTTTACAGAAGAACCCTGATCCTGAAGAACCTTAGCTGCTGCTGCAATACCTACTGTTGTAGGAGAGCAGATAACCTTAAGGTCTGGATACTTCTGAAGAAGAGCCTGTGTCTGATCTGTAGACTTCTGAGACTCGTCATCACCATAAGCAACTTCTACAAGCTCAAGGTCAGCATACTTAGAATCTGACTCCATGTATGACTTCATAGAATCAATCCAAGCGTTCTGGTTTGTAGCCTGTGATGTAGCTGAAAGGATAGCGAACTGTCCTTCGCCGCCTGAGATATCATAAACTGCATCGATAAGAGCAAGACCGATTTCATCAACACCTGCCTGGTTGCAGTGTACTGCACGGCTGTCCTTATTTACTGAAGAGTCAACAGAGCAAACCTTAATGCCTGCATCCATAGCTTCCTCTAAAACTGCCTGAAGAGCATTCTCATCATTAGCAGCTACGCAGATAGAATCTACGCCCTGAGAAATAAGTGACTGGATAACTGTAATCTGAGCATCAGCTGTAGCTGACTCAGGATACTGAACAACTGCTGTTCCGCCCATAGCCTCGATTGCTGCTGTAAATCCATCAGCTTCCTTCTCGTTGAATGGGTTACCAGCGCTCTTTGGTACAAGTGCGTATGTACCAGCTGCACCGCCACCTGTTGTTGTCTCAGCCTCTCCACTATCTGCTGCTGGTGCAGATGTGTCTGCTGCTGCTCCATCATCTGCAGGAGCTGAATCACTTGAAGATCCGCAACCTACAAATAACGATCCTACCATTGCTGCACAAAGCAGCCCGCTCAATAGCTTTTTCTTCATTTCTTTTAACCTCCCAATATATTGTTTTTGGTTTTTATATCAATTCCCCTCTCGGAATGGATACCGGTAATTATTTTGCTGTCTTCTTTTTTGCACTAATCATTCCTGCAATATTAGGAAGAAGTACAGCACAGATTAATAACATACCAAGGATAATCAAAATAACCTGTGAGTTTACGTTTATCTGTCCAAGACCGATTCTCAAGCAGATAATTGTAAATGCGGAAACAAATGCTCCGTAAAGCTTTCCTTTACCACCCATATTTGATACGCCGCCAAATACTGCCATGGCAATTGCATCCATTTCGAAGTTTTTACCTGTTGTAGTATTTGCACCATATGCTGTAGATGTAAGGAAAAGTCCTGAAAGACCTGCGAACAATCCAATTACAACGAATGCAATAAATATTGTCTGCTTAACCTTTATTCCTGAGTAGTAAGCTGTTTTTGCATTGCTACCAATTGCATAAAGCTTTCTACCATAGTTCTTTCTGTCAGCTATTACCGTAAATACGATAGCACAAATGATAATTAAAAAGAAAGAGTAAGGGAATATTCCAAGCTTACCGTTTAACATCTTAAATCCAGATGAATCTGTAAGTGAAATTGATCCGCCGCTGCCAAGTGCAATTTCTGCTATACCTCGAAATACAATCTGTGTTCCAAGGGTAATAATCATTGTTGGCAACTCTCTAAATTTTACTGTTACAATACCGTTGAAGGCTCCGCAAGCAACACCTGTTAAAATTGAAATAAGAACAACTCCAATAAATGGTACTCCTGCATTTGAAGCCATACATGCCATTGTTGCTGCTAAGCAAACAATAGAACCAACTGAAATATCAATTTCTCCCAATATTAACAAATATGCCATTGGGAACAGTAGTAACATCTCTGCCAAATACTTTGGACTTTCTCTAAGCAAATTCTCTACGTTATAAACTGGAGAAATGCATACACATAAAATGTTAATTGCTATGAATAATAATACTAAAACGCCTTCCCAGCTAAGGACTACCTTTTTCCAAGGCTGGTCTATAGTGTTGGCAATGGTTCTTCCTGATTTTCCTGCCACTTTTTCTCCCTCCTTACATTTCTCTCTTTTCAAGAGCTGCTTTGTCCATCATTCTCTGAGTTACTACGTTGAGGATGATAACAGCTATGATAATTACGCCCTTTACTGTGTTTTGAGCTAAAGCATCAATACCAACTAATGGTAACGCCTTAGAAATAACGGAAAGGATTAAAGCACCAATTAATGCACCAGCTACTGAACCTCTACCACCTGTCATGGATACACCACCGATTACGCAAGCAGCGATAACATCCATTTCTTTTCCTGTTGCCATATTTGGCTGTGCTGAAGCATATACACATGTCATTAATGCTCCGGTAAGACCTGAAAGACCACCCATAATTGTATATACGCAGGTCTTTACCAATCTAACATTAATACCTGAAATTTCTGCAGCCTCTTCATTAGAACCTACTGCATAAATATTACGTCCGAACTTTGTCCATTTCATTACTATGAAAAAGACCACATAGCAGATGATTGTAATCCATACTGCCGAGTTAATTCCAAGGAAATCCTTTAATGCGAAATCCTTGAAGGTTCCAAGTGCATCTGCACCTGCCCACTCATCATTTGCAACTAAGTAAGCAAAGCCTCGATAAACATACATGGTACCCAAGGTACAAATAATTGGACTAACCTTGCCGTATGCAATTATCAAACCAATTACAAGTCCGCATGCAATACCGATTCCTGTTGCAATTAAAAATCCAAGTAATGTTGATGATAAGTGATTGTACTTATACATGATTCCAATTGTCATTCCTGAAAATGCAAGAGTTGAACCAATTGAAATATCAATACCTCCGATTAACAGCACCAGCAACATTCCAAGTGCCATAATCATTGTTGTTGCATTGTTCTTTAAGATTTCTGATATATTAGCCCATTCCAAAAAGGAAGGAGTCTTAATAGTAATCAATGCACACAGAATAACTAAAACTATGAGAAGAGATACCTCTCTGGAAGATGTAATTTTCTTCCATATACTCTTATTCTCCATTATGAAACTACCTCCTCTTTAGATTCCTTGCCTTTTTCCATTGCAAGTTCAAGAATTGCTTCCTGACTTACCTCGCCTCTTGTAAGTTCGCCTGTAACATGTCCGTTGCACATTACAAAAATTCTGTCACACATACCTAAAATCTCAGGCATTTCTGAGGAGATCATAATAATTGCATAGCCCTGCTTTGCAAGCTCACCCATTATTGAGTAAATCTCTGCTTTGGCGCCAACGTCTACACCCTTTGTTGGCTCATCCATGATAATTACCTTCATGTTGTCCTGTGCAAGGGCCTTTGCAACAACAACCTTTTGCTGATTACCACCTGATAATGAGCTTGCTGGATCAAATATTGAAACAGCCTTTGTATCTACTTCCTCAAGAAGT
>JAEEGL016036489.1_pt1 | contig 16196 bp, 9 predicted proteins | sample 9134231 | NCBI WGS metagenome assembly JAEEGL01 (sample SAMN16246548, study PRJNA631951) | gut metagenome | biome: gut microbiome; feature: rumen; material: fiber-attached | host: Bos | place: Iran: Karaj | collected 2018-10
CCTGCCTGCTCTGAGAAAAGTTTGTTCAGCTGTTCTATGCGGGTTTTGATTGCAGAAATATAACCTTTTGTAAGACCGGTAGAAACTATGGCAAATTCATCTCCGCTAAGGCGGCCAACTATATCTGTTGCACGGAATGCTTCTTCAAGTACCTGTGCTTCTGTTTGAATTGCAAGATCCCCGACTTTATGACCATAGGTGTCGTTGATTTTTTTAAGGCCATCCATATCAGCAAAGAACACAATCCCGCTTTTTCCATTTTTTGCTGCTTTTTTAAGTTCTTTTTCTGCCTTTTCCATAAATCCGCGGCGGTTTAATACCTGCGTAAGTTCATCTATGCTGTTCTGAAGGTTCAACTCCTGGTTATCTCTTAAAAGTCTTTCATTACGACTGGTAAGCCTCTCATTTTTTGTAAGGGTCTGGCTGAAATCATAGGCATTTGCTATGGCATTGATAATCAGTTTGAGGTAAATATGGTGCATTTCAAACTTTGAATTTGGCACCTGAATCATTATGTAACCGTATTGTTTTTCTCCTGCAAAAATAGCATGAAGAATATAAACGCCCGGAAGATTTGCAAAATATGTGTCAGGTAAAAGCTGCTTGTGCGGATTTATTTCAATACCTTTATCATCATAAGGAATGAGCTGTTTATTGTTATTTATGAAGGTACGGAGATATGCTTTTTCCGGGATTATGATATTATCTTCCCGTGCAAATTCAACAGGCTTGTCATAAAGAACAATTGCCATGGAATTGAATTTTAACTGTGCGGCTATCTCTGTAAGATTTCCAAAGAGTTCCCTTAGAGTGTGTGTAGAATGGAATGTATCTATCAGAGTGTATATTGCAACTGAATCTGAAAAATGCTGGGTATATTTATCCAGTGTTTCAGAATTAAGATTATGATTTGGAATTGTTTTGCCTTCATGATTCTTGCTGGAAAAAGAAATATTGCTTTGTGAAATGCATCCGCATGACTGGCGGTAAACAGGAGATGCATTTGTTTTTGTTTCTCTAGGAATGTTACATCCGTTTAAAAGACTATGAGCAATTTCTGAAGCCTTTCTTCCCTGTTCAAAAATATTCTGATTTATAGTAGAAAGAGATGGTGTAGTAAATGATGCTCTGGTACTGTCATCAAAGCCTATAATTTTGACTTCCTTTGGAACTTTTACACCAAGTTCAAGAAGTGCCTGAAGACATCCTTCTGCCATAAGGTCATTTGCAGCAACAAGTGCATCAAATTCTATTTCTTTTTTTGATTTATAACGGTCGAGAGTTACGGTATGGGCTGCTTCCCGGATAAAATAACCTTCAATTGTCCATTCCGGGTGATATTCAAGTCCATTATTCTTAAGTGCTTTTTTGAAGGCTTCAAAACGAAGAATGGCTTCTTTTGAATTAGTGGTATTTGCAGAAACAAAAGCGATTTTTGTACAGCCATGAACATTCTTAAGATGTTCTATGATCTGATTAAAAGCAAGTTCACAGTCGCAGACAGTATAATGAACATTTGTAAACGGAAGGTCTACGGCAATTGAAACAATAGGCTTTTTTGTAAAAGGTTTTAAAAATGTTAGCAGCTCTTTATCATTTATGTAGGTTTGATAGGTGCTGGCAATAATCATAATCAGGTCTATGTCATCAGAATTGAGAATCTCTGCAGAAGCCCAATACTGATATTCATATAGACCATATGGGTAATGAGGTTGATTTGTCTGTGCAAGAATGAGCTGAACATCCTTGTCTTTTGTGTAATACGCTGCAGCTCCCTGTGCAACGGTAAGAGCATATTCAACTGTAAGATTGTGGACAAATAGGGCAACCTTTTTCATATTTTTAAATAACCTGTTTACTTATTATGAAGTAAAATCTCTAAATCTGCAACGATTTTTTTGAATTCATCGCAGGCAGCCTGAACTGGCTCTGTTTTAGACATATCCACACCTGCAACTTTAAGTGCTTCAATAGGGTATCGTGAACCACCGCTCTTGAGGAATTTAAAATAATCTTCGCGTTCAGCCTGACCACCGCCAGTTACTCGTTTTGCAAGTGCAAGTGCTGCAGAGATACCTGTGGCATATTTGTAAACGTAGAATGCAGAATAGAAGTGTGGAATGCGCAGGCCTTCCATATCGCTGTTAGGCTCAAAAGTCATTTCCGGCCCAAAATACAATTCCAAAAGCTCGCGGTAAATCTTGCGCAAAAGCTCAGCAGTAAGCGGCGTACCGCCTTCCACAAGTTCGTGGGCCTTGAGTTCGAATTCAGCGAACATAGTCTGGCGGTAAAGGGTAGCAAGAATATCGTCTGCACGCATAGCAAGGAGATATTTTTTCATATCATTGTCTTTTGCGTTCTTGTACAGATATTCGAAAACGAGTTCTTCGTTGAATGTAGAGGCAACTTCGGCTTCAAAAATAGTGTAGTCGTAGCACATAAACGGATTGTTGTGAACAGAATACCAGCTGTGCATGCTGTGACCGCCTTCATGTGCCATTGTAAATACATCTCGAATATTTTCTTCGTTGTAATTTAAAAGAATGTATGGATTACCGATGTAGCTGCCTGAACTGAAGGCACCGCTTCTCTTGCCAATGTTTTCGTAGCGGTCTGCCCAGCCATTGAGTAAGCCGTCGCACAATCTGTCGGTATATTCTGTTCCAAGCGGCGCGAGCGCGGCGCGACAAATTTCCACTGCCTGTTCATAGGTTGTGTTTGTAGTTACGGATTTTACCAGCGGAACGTATACGTCGTAGTGGCGGAGTTCTCCTTGTTTGAGTCCGAGGAGTTCGCGGCGCAGTTTGTAATAGTTATGGAGTGCCGGCAGGTTTTTGTGTACACAGTCGATGAGGTTGTGGTATACGGCGGCTGGAACTTTGTTGCCGTAGAGCGCCATTTCGAGCGAACTCTTGTAGCCGCGGGCGCGCATACTGAATACATCCTGGTTTACGGAGCCTGCGTAGAGCGCGGCAATAGTATTCTGGTGTTCCTCATATTTAGCGTAGAATTTTTTGTAAGCTTCTTCACGAACCTTGCGGTCCTGAGAGTGCATGAAAACACCCCAGGTGGTTTCGGTTAACTGTTTTTCTTCGCCGTTTTCTGTTACAGTGCCAAAAGTTTTATTCATATCTACATTTGTAAGCACACTGAAAGTGGTTTCTGCAGTCTGACCAGGCTGCATTGCAAGTGAAAGGATGCGTTCTTCCTTTTCACTGAGAATGTACTGTTTAAAATGTAAAAGTTTTTCTATATATATGCGGTAATTTTCAAAATCAGGCTGGCTGATCCATTCGCGAAGTTTTGTTTCATCAATTTCCTGAATTTCAGGATCAACAAAACTAAGCTCTGCCTGCATCTGTGTATATGCCATCATTGCACGTCCGTCACGGTCTGTGGCTTTCGGATCATCTTCATCTGCTTCGTGCTGTAGAGAGGCATAGTGATAAACTGTTTCCATTGCAAGATTTGCGGCTTCAAGTTCTTTTAATGCTGCGAGCAGAGTACTGGCAGATTCTCCAAGACGCCCTTTGTATGCGGCAGTTTTTTTTGTTAATTCAGGAATTGATTTAAGGGCAGCTTCCCATTCATCATCTGATTTATAAATGGAAGTTAAATCCCATTTGTCTTTTGCAGGTACATCTTTTCTTGCGGGAATTGTTTTTGCACACATATTAATAATCCTCTATTTCTTTCATAACTTTTATATCATCTATCTTATCAGGATAGGCTTTCATTACTTCTTCGTAAACTTTCAGTGTTTTTTTGATGTGAGTTTCGATTGTAAAGCGTTTTGTGATTTCAAGGCTGCGTTTTCCAAAAGCGAGCCTTTTTTCTCTGTCATCTGCAAGTTCAAGTATACGCTTTTCCATTTCTTCTTCCGAATCCGTAAGATAACCATTTTCATCGTTAAATACAGAATCTAAATAACTTTCATCACGACGCACTACAATCGGAAGTCCGGAAAGCTGTGCTTCCAGAATTGTCATGGAATGCATTTCAGAAAGTGAAGCTGTTACAAATATATCAGCACTTTCATAATATTCACTTACCTTTGTCCATTCAATAAATCCTGGAAAAATAACAGTTTTTTCTGAAATTTGTTCTTGAGCTTTCATTTTGATTTCTTCAAAGGCAGGGCCATTGCCTACAAAAATCATTTTTATTCGGGAATTCTTTTTTATTACATTCTGACAAACCTGAAGAAGTTCGAATACCCTTTTTTCTTCACCGATACGCCCTACAAAAAGCATCATAATTTCATCATCTTTTATTCCGTATGACTGACGCAGTGCTTTTTTCTGTTCTTCTGAAATATGCTGCTTCTGAAATTTTTCTTTATCTATAGCGTTAGGAATAATAATGGAAGGCATTTGTGGAAGCATGCCAGGCTGTTTAAAGTAATTACGGGCTTTTGTAGAAACTCCAATAAGAGAATCAAATTTTCCGTAATATTTTTTCATAATTCCATTTATGATTTTTGGAGAAATCAGATTTCCGAAGGTCAGATAGTATTTATAAAAATCTGTCCACATTGTATGGGTTGTACAGATTGCGGGTATTTTCAAAATATGAGCAGCACGAAGGCCTGCTTTTCCGATTCCAAATTCAGTATGGCAGTGAATCAGCTGAACTCCGGCATCCCGTAAAAAGTGAATAAGGGGATGCATGGCAGGAATTCCTACATACTGGTCAGTTCCAAGTCCAAGGGCAACTGAATGGACCCTGTAAATATCAGGATCATAAGTTTCGTATTCGTTTGTTGTTTCTACAGTAACAAGAATTACACGGTGTCCAAGCTTTCTTAATTGTTCCTGAAGCTGTACTACAACAGTCACCACTCCTGATTTAGTTGGAAGATAACTGTCTGAAAAAAGTGCAATTGTCATAATAACAAATTATATAACTTTTTGTTAAAAATGTAAGGGTTCGGTATGCCATTCGATATAAAATGACTATTAAACTTATTCCAGAAAAAGATAATCGGTGAAGTAAATGTCGCTGATCTTTCCGAGTGCAAGGTCGGCATTTATTTCATCTTTGATAACGGCTTCTATGTGTTCTTCTGTTTCTGTAAGCAGCTGATTTTTGCTACGGGCAGAAAAATATGCCTGAAAGATTCCTTTTATGGCTCCGCTTTTTCTTGATATTTCTTCAAAAAGTATTGTATCTCCGGCAGGGTAGGCGAGCCAGGGAGAAAGGACCATTATAGTTCCGCTTTCTTCTGATTTTTCACCGGCTGTGGAAATTCGCAGGGTGCCAAGTTCAAAATATGTAACTTCTGTTGTGTCTGCAGGTGCCATAAGACTTTTTGCTTTTCCCTGTGAAATTAAAATTTCCGGTGTATTGTTCTTTTTGTTGAGTAAACCAAAAACAGTACCGGAAATAATCACAACTACAAGAAATATTATGATTCCGGTGAGAATTTTATTGAGTAATCTGCGCTCGTCAGGCATGATGCGGTTTCCTTTTTATTTTTGTATAAACGGTGAGCAGAGGGCTAAAAGTCTGCCTGTTGCACGTGCTGTAATGTGAACTCCGTCATCAAGCCATTCTTCTTTTTCTACACAGCCTGATTTTTTGAGCTGATTTATCAATGCAACCTGAGTTACCGGAATAACATATTCTGCAATTTCCCCGTAAAGCAGTTCGTAAATACGCGCTTTGAGATCTAAAAATCCGGTTTCATCTTTTGCGCTGATTAAAATTGCATCTGGAAATTTAATGCGGAGTTTCTGAAGAGTGTGTTTATCATCATCAGACTTATCAACTTTGTTCAAAAGAATCAGACGGGGATTTTTATCAGCACCAATGTCCTCGAGAACATTGCAGACGGTTTCATACTGGAACTCTGCTTCGGGATCAGAAGAATCCAGAACCAGTAGCAGTAAATCTGCATAAACTGCTTCTTCGAGGGTAGACTTAAAGGCATCAATGAGGTGATGCGGTAGATTGTTTACAAATCCAACTGTATCTGTAATCAAAACTCCTGCACTGTCGTTGAGTGGCAGTTTACGGGTGAGTGGATCGAGAGTTGCAAACAGCTTGTTTTCTACGTATGCATCTGCACCTGTAAGGGCATTTAACAGCGAAGATTTTCCAGCGTTTGTATAACCAACGAGCGCACATGCAGGCATCTTGTCGCGCTGCTTACGCTGTGTTTTTCGGTTCAATTCAATTTCGGCGAGTTCTTTTTTTATAGCGCTGATTTTGTCGCGAACCAGACGCTGGTCAAGTTCAAGCTGAGTTTCTCCGGCACCCTTTGCACCAAATGCACCACCACGCTGACGTGAAAAATCCTTGTTCATATGTGCAAGGCGGGGCAGGGAGTAAGAAAGGCGGGCGAGTTCAACCTGAAGAACTGCTTCTTTAGTCTGGGCTCGTTGTCCAAAAATGCGGATAATTACTTCCTGGCGGTCAAAACATGAAATACCTGTTAATTCTTCCCAGTTTCGCTGCTTGCGTGGCTCAAGATTAAAATCAAAAATAATGCAGTCTGCTTCAATTTGTTTTGCAAGTTCAGCAATTTCCTGTGCCTTTCCCTTGCCAATACCATAAGCAGGGTGGACTTCCATACGGTTCAAAGTGAGCCGCTGAATAACGTCCATTCCCAGAGTGAGAACCAGATTCTTGAGTTCCTGTAAATCATTTCCAGGTTCGCCAACGAGCAGTGCGCGTGGTACAGCCTGTTCTTCTTTCTCTACATCAATCATCCCCATTACTATAAACCATTTACAGCTATTCCGCAAACTATTTTTTCTGCCATTCTATGAGAAAACATAATAGGATGATTTTAGGGAAATGGGAAAGTTATAGTATAGAATCTACCAGATTCTTGAAATCCGGGTCCTGAATTACATTTGTATATTTCAGATCTTCAGAAATACTGAATACACCATCTTTTTCTACAATTGCATCATCCGGCCCTTCTGGAATTACAAGTGCAGGTTTAAGTTCTTCAACATCATCAGAAACATTTTCTCCAAAACCTGTCATTGCAAAATTTGCTCCAGAGAGTTCTTCTATAGGTTCAGAAACAGGAGGAATTTTATAAATTGTAAATTCAACAGGATGTTTTTTTACTTTATATACATTTACTTCACTTCCAAGATGTAGAAGTTCCGCAAAAAGATTATCTACATTTGCAAAATTTTCTGTTGCAAAATAAGTATCATCAGATGGAGAATATTCTTTCTTTGGTGGAATAATTGCCCTGATTGCAGCATCGTCAAAGCCTGATGTGTTTTTTTCTGACTCCGGAATTCCTTCCAGTTCTTCAAGTTCTTCTGAATCATCAGGTTCTTCAACTTCTTCTTCAAGCTCCTCTACCTCGTCGAGCTCTTCTATTTCTTCTGGCTCTTCTGTAAGCTCTTCAACTTCCTCAAGTTCTTCTGCATCTTCAATCTCTTCGGCTTCATCAAGTTCTTCAACATCATCAACAGCTTCGGTTAGTTCTTCAACCGTATCTGGTTCTTCAGAAAGTTCTTCTGCCTCATCAGCTTCTTCTGCATCTTCGATAAACTCTTCCATCTCTTCAATTTCATCTATTTCTTCAACTTCGTCAAGTTCTTCAATGTCGTTTTCAGGTTCTTCAACATCTTCTGTTAATTCCTCAACCTCATCGAGTTCTTCTGCATCTTCCACATCTTCAACGAGTTCTTCTACTTCATCAAGTTCATCAACTTCTTCTGTTAGTTCTTCGACCTCATCAAGATTTTCTGCTTCTTCAGCAGGAGCTGCCTTCTCTGCCACAGTCTTTGCAACTCCGGCTACGGCGGCAATACCCGAAGAGCCTGCAGCAACCGATGTTATGCCACGGTTTGCAAGTACTTCTTCAAGAACACGGCGGATTTCTGCAATTGAAGCTCCGGAAATATCTGCACTCGAACTGCCTCCTGTAGTTGCCGCAGGTGCAGACGTACCAGTACCATTTTGGCTGACAGTAATGTTTGTACTTCCTGTTTTTGATTCAAAAATTGCAAAAATCTCTTCCCAGTTTTTATCAAGATATTCAGCTAGTTCTTTGCGGCGTTTTTTAGAATGAACATGCAGACTCTTAATGATTTCTTCACTCAAGTCGTTTCGACGGGTACGAAGCTGGCGTGCTACATCATTCCACTCATGTTTTTCTTTACCATCAAGATAGTTTTCAATAATTCCAAGCTGAAGTTTTTTGATTCTCTTCTGCAGGGTAACAACCGGGTCGCGGAAGAAGCTGAAAATCAAAAATACTACGAGAAGAATTGAAATAAATACACAGATATAAATAAGCAGGCGAAGCTCTGCAGAAAGTTCAAAAATGTCACTTGTATAAACCGCACTTACACGAATTTTACCGATACGGTTACTTGAAAGAGCAACGTAGAACCGGCCATCAGGGAGTTCTAGAAGTTTTTCCGGCTGCTGGTAATTATCGCTGCCACGAGACATTGCTTCGCTGCGACTCTTCCAGTAGTTCAGTGCTGGCTCACGGAAAGTTGCCCGGTTCCCGTACGGAAGATTCAGCATAAAGCCGCCGTTGAAATCATCATCAGCAAAAAGAGTAATTCCTTCGCCAAGTGAAATTACATCACGTGTAATCAGCTCTTTTTCTACCTCATGCATATTCAGATAGAAGAGGCTGAGTCCTGAATAAATACCGTCTACCCAGCAGAAAGGAACCGCAAGAATTAAGCGGGCACGACTTTCATCACAAAGCAGAACTGATTTTGTTTCACTTGTGATTTTTTGCAGTGTTTCAAAGCTGATTTCGTTTGAGTCTTTTACAATGTCATTGTAATTTTTGTAGATTTTACTTATTCCGTTCTGTTTCAGGAGATCAGAATCATCAAACGAACTGTAATGCACGTTTCGCCCGTTTTTATCTACAATTCTAATGCCTCTTAGGGCTGGAATTTGTGAAAAAAGGGTTTCCGTAAGTCTGCGGCGCGTATTTACATCGCTTTCTGACGGATTCTGGACATAGTAAGAGCGCACGGAGGCATTTTTTGTCCAGGCATTGTCGCCTTTTTCGACTAAAGTGAGAATCTCGGAAATGTACGAATCACAGCTTTCAGAAATCTTGTCGAGCTGCCCGGTGTTTTCTTCGATCTTTGCCTGAGTATAAAACCGCGTTTCCAGCTCTTTAAACAGAGTGGAATGCAAACTCAAAACAAAAGCCGCAAAAAGCCCGAGGGCTGCAAGCAGACTGAAAGCAATCTTCTGGCCAGAAGTCATTTCTATCCCTAAATTATCGGCATTTTATGGAGTTTTCTACACTAGAATGGCTTCTTTTTATGTCTAAAGTTGCCAAAATGAGGTGAGTGTCAGGTTTAGGACGGATTTTTTAGACGTTGAGACTATCTATTATATTTATTATAATAGAAATATGCGAATAGACTTAAACAATCTTGTAAGAGTTTATGATTCGGCAGATGGACTTTCTAAAGTTGCAGCCGTTAACGATATTTCTCTTACTATTCCTTCAAATCAGATTTTTGGAATTATCGGAAAGAGTGGTGCGGGAAAATCTTCCCTTGTGCGCCTTATCAGTATGATGGAAAAACCGGATTCCGGCGAAGTTTTATATGATGGACAGCGCGTTGATAATCTTGATGAAAAAGAGCTGGTTATGCGCCGCCGCCGCATTGGTATGATTTTTCAGAATTTCAATCTTTTTTCTTCTCGTTCGGCCGGGCAGAATATTGCATATCCAATGGAAATATGCGGCGTGCCAAAGGATGAAATCAACCGCCGTGTGGATGAGTTGCTTGAAATTGTTGAGCTTTCGGACCGCAAGAATGCCCGCATAAGCACTTTGAGTGGTGGTCAGAAACAGCGTATTGCTATTGCGCGTGCGCTCGCGAACAAACCGGATGTGCTTTTCTGCGACGAGGCAACGAGCGCGCTCGACCCACAGACAACTACTTCAATCTTAAACCTGATTCGCAAAATCCAGAGTCAGATGAACCTTACTGTGGTTATGATTACCCACCAGATGGAAGTTGTGCGCGATGCATGTAGTCAGGTAGCCGTAATCAACGAAGGTAAACTTGTAGAAGTCGGTCCAGTAAACGATATTTTCTTAAATCCAAAGAGCCCGGTAACAAAGGACTTCATTTCGCACATTGGCCGCGACCGCAAACCGGATGCAAACGGTTCTGACATTATCCGCTGGTCAAAAGAGGGCGGAGAATATGAACTCAGTTTCCCTAGCGACAAGCAGGGGGCTCCGGTACTTAGTAACATCGCCAAGAAATTTGACGTAGAGTTCAATATCCGTGCGGCTGGTGTTCAGCATCTTACAGAAGGCGACATTGGTAAGATGATTGTAGACTTTACAGGTTTTCAGGTAACCGAAGCACTGGACTATCTGCGTAAGCAGAACATTATTGTAGAAAAGGCAGGTGAGTAATATGAATCCGGAACTGGTAAAATATCTTAGTGTAATCGGTACTGCCACCTGGCAGACTCTCGTAATGGTTTTATTCTCAACAATATTCAGTATGATTATAGGAATTCCTCTTGGGATTCTGCTTTGCACCAGCGATCCTGCAAGCGGTCTCAGACCTCACAAAATTTTGAATCAGGTTCTTTCGGTTATAATCAATATTCTGCGTGCAATTCCATTTGTTATTCTTGTAATTCTTTTGTTCCCGTTTACACGCGTAATCGTACATACTGCAATTGGAACAAAAGCTTCTATTGTTCCGCTTACAATTGCAGCAGCTCCTTTTGTTGCCCGTGTAATTGAATCAAGTCTGAAAGAAGTTGATCCTGGTGTAATTGCCGCAGGTCGTTCTATGGGCTCTACGGACCGTCAGTTGATTTTTAAGATTCTTCTTCCAGAAGCACTTCCTTCTATTGTAAATGGCATTACTCTTACCATCATTAACTTAATAGGTTATTCGGCTATGGCCGGAACTGTAGGTGGTGGTGGACTTGGTGACGTAGCAATCCGCTACGGTTATCAGCGTTACCGTGTAGAATACATGGTAGGCTCGGTTGTTATTATTCTGCTGATGGTAGAAATTATTCAGGTAATTGGTACCCGCATCAGTAACAAAATGCAGGCAATGAGATAAGCCTATAATCGAAGAACCGTTAAAACCAAAGCGCTTTAGCGGTTTGGTTAGGTTCATCGAAAAAATGGCTCAGAGCGAGATTTATCGAGCGACTCTAGCAGACTAATTAATATAAGTCTGCATCAATTGTACAAACAGATAAATCTTTTTGTAGATGTCTACACTGTATTCTTTCATTGGCGCATCAATATATTTTTCGAGTTCTTTCCAGTTTTGTACTAGAATAGGTTTCGGAAGTACATAATCTTCAAGCAGTTGTTTTACTGTCTTTCCAATTATAATTAAAGCCTGTGTACCCTGAATGATGTAGCCGCGCGCTGTTTCATTTGCATCAGAGACTACACGGTTAATGATATTTTCGGCACCGGCATCATGGGCTGTTTTTGGCAGAAGTGTTTTTACCTTAATTCCCATGGTTCCTTCTTCAGACATCATCTCGTCAAATTCTGTAATTTCATCAGAAAGCTTTAAGAGTTCCTGATATGCATTTGACATAGGTGCAGAAAGGGTAGCGTCCCATTGTCCGCGGATAACAACTACATCGTAATATTCGCGAATGACTTTCTTTACAAACTCAACAAGAAAGGTCTTCATATAGTTGAGAGGTTCTGTGTATTCAAGAATAGAAAGTCCTTTTTTCTCCAGCGGCGGATTAAAGTCATGAATATAATACTTCAGACTCTGTGGATTTGCTGTTCCAAAAATCTGCATACAGATTGAAGAAGCTTTTGATTCCTTTTGTTCTGCTTCAATCTTTGCCATAAGGTTTCTTGTGTCATTTTCGATTTTTTCGATATATGGCTCAATAATTGAAGCATGATGATATGAAACTGAAGTTTCATACGCAAAATCCTGTGAAATATGCTGAATGATCATATCAAGAGATTTTGAAGACTGAATACTCTTGATTTTTGCAATAATCTTTTTCCAGTTACCTGGAGAAACAAGTTCTTTGCTCTGAGTTTCTTTGAGCATTTCAAACAGCATGTTCCAGTCTACTGAATCATCAGTTATGCTGTAGGCAACAGCAAGAAAATCTTTTAAGTCGTCAATGATATATTCTGCGTTTACCTTGTCCAGTCGTGGAACCGAGTTGAACGAGAATTCCTGATATGAAGAATCAAACTTCTTCAAAATCATATAATAATCAAATTCACAGAAATCCTGGAAAAGAGAAAATGCTTTTTCGAGGCTGTCGGCTTTGGCTGCACGAGTTTCATTAAACTCATTTGTAAAAACCTGAAGCTTATGTTCTACATCCTGCTGAAGTTTTTGAAATGGAACAGTTCTTGCCATTTCCAGAATTTTCTGTTCATCGAGCTGTTCAAGAAGTGTAAGCTGATTTTCAGAAAGTACGTAGTTAATTATCTGCCGCTTAAAAATAGCAGGATTCTGTGTGTTGCGGAAATGAACCTGTGCAGAAGAAACTGCTTTGTATAAATCATAAATAAGCTTACCAAATGGAGCAAGCATTTCTCCTGTGGAAGGACGGTAATAACTGTGATACTTTGTTTTTGAGATTGTCTTTGCAAGGTTTTTAAGACGACGCTTTTTTTCTGCCTCTGGATTTGAAGAATGGAAAAGCGATGCAATTAAAGACTGAAAAAAACTCTCTTTCTCCGGGGCTTTTTGTGTAGAGGCCGTTCCTGATGTATTATTTTTTGTTGCCATACATACATAATATGGTAAATATTGCAATAATTCAAGGATAACTTGAAGACACCGATAATTAAGTTTATAATTAATAAAACGTTATAAAATAATTTTTGAAACGTTTATAATTTTAAGTAGTTTTATCATATAAGGAGTTTTGTATGAAAAAAATCTTACTGACGTTAGTTGCTGCAGGTCTTTGTTTATCTGCTGCATACTCTTACAACCCACCGGCAGGTGGAGAGGATTTGACTCTTGTTTCAAGTCCTGCAAATCTTTCAGGAATGAATTCAGTTTCTGGTGGAGCTTTGTTTGACGCAGGCTCTACTTCTATACTTGTAAATCCGGCACTTACGGCAGGTGAACAGCGTGTAAACTTGAATGCAGGAGGCACATTCCTTTATTCAACAGACAAAACAAATTCAAGCCAGATAGGTTCTTCTTTCCAGGCTGGTATTTTAATTCCATTTAAGCTTTATGTTTTCAGTGGACTTGTTAATGGAACCTTTGCTCCATATCATGAAATGCATTTGGGAGATTCTATAAATCTTAAGGCAGGTCTTTCAAAAGAAATCACAGAAAAGCTTTATGTTGGACTTGGTGTTGGTGGTGGATTTGCATGGAGTTATGGACATGACTGGTCAATTTACGCAGATATGGGTATGCTCTATAACCTTGGAAATCTTGGCCCATTCAGCAACTTCCGCATTGGTGCTTCTGTACTGAACCTTGGAAAGATGTATAACGATGTTGCCCGCTTTGGAATTGATGAGAGTGCAAACAATACACCATATCCTACTCTTGCAACGATTAAGGCTGGTGCTGCAGGTACAATTCTTGATACAGAAATAGCAAAGATTGGCTTAGGACTTGATCTTTCAATTCCATGTTTCCAGAATCTTGTTGCAGATATTAATGCTCAGGTTCAGTTTAAGGATGCATTTGTCATCAGCGTAAATGAAAAAATTAATCTTGTAGAAATAATCAACAAAAAATACAGTTTTGTTCCTTCTGTAGCTTTCCTGTTTAAGTTTGCATTTGATGTAAAGAATAATCAGTATCTTGCAAGCCACAGCTGGAGTCAGAGTGAAATGACTGTTTCTGCTGGTTATAAAAATCTTTATGGCTCAGTTCATGCAATTTCTGCTGGTGCTGATATTGATCTTGGTATGGCTGATAAGGAAGCTCCACAGATTGTTATTTGGAATGATAATGAATAGGTAGAAGGTTAGAGGTGTGAAAATGAATAAGAAGATTTTAATTTCTGGCCTTTTTATGGCCGCAGTTACTGTGTTTGCATCTGCAGACCCAAAATATATTTCACCGAATAATGATGGTGTTCAGGATGAACTTATTATTCCAATGAAGATTTCGGATAAGCGTTATGTTCAGGGCTGGAGCCTTGTAATTATGGATGAAAATCATAACATTGTCCGCACAATTGAAAATAAGGTTGCGCGTCCTACAAAAATGACTTTTAAGGCATTTTTTAAGCAGCTTATTACTCCAAAACAGGGTGTTGCAATTCCAGATACTGTGATTTGGAATGGTGCAATGAATAATGGTGAGACTGCTCCTGATGGAAAGTATTTCTACTATTTTACTGCAACTGATGATAACGGTAACACTGGTAAAACAAAAGAGTATGAAGTTGTAATTGATACTATTGCTCCTGATATTGAGCTTGCACAGCCTTCTGATAAGATTTTTGGTGAAGGAGCTAAAGCTGCCCTTAAAATTAAACAGACTGGTTCTGTTGAAGATGAGTGGGTTGGTCTTTTCAAGCGTGCTGACGGTGTAGTTGTAAAGACTATGAAGTGGGTAAATGCAGAACCTGCAGAATTCAGCTGGAAGGGTACAAATGATCTTGATGGTCAGGTATTTGACGGTGTTTATTCTTATGAAATTTCTGCAACAGACCGTGCGGGTAACGTTTCTGCTCCTGCCGGTATTACAAATATCATTTATTCTGCTGATAAACCTGCAACAAACCTTTATGTAAAAGGTTCACGCTATTTCTCTCCAAAAACAGACAGTAAAACAAACAGTGTAACACTTGATGTTACAATTCCTGTTCCGGAAGAAAAAACTGGAAATAAACTTGTTGAATGGGCTGTTACTGTAAAAGATAAGGCAGGTAAAGCTGTTCGTACATTTAATCAGAATAACAGTGGCGCTGTTCCACCTTCTTCTGTTGTTTTTGATGGAACAGATGATAATGGTGCTCAGATTAAAGATGGTGAATATCAGGCTGTAGTAACTGCTAAGTATCTTAATGGATATGAGCCGGATCCTATTTCTTCTCCGGTACTCGTACTTGATACAGAAAAACCTTCTGCTCAGATTGTTGCTTCAGAAAAGGTATTTGGTGCAGGTTCTAAAGATTCTGTAAAATTCTCAATTATGCCTGTTCCTTCTTCTGGTTCTACAGTTCCTTCATGGAAGGGTGAAATTCAGAGTTCAGAAGGTAAGGTTGTAAATTCTTACGACTTTGGTGAGTATCCTCCAAGTGAAATTGTATGGAATGGTATTGCTTCTAACGGAACAATTGCTGAAAAAGGTCAGTACCGTTTTGTCCTTACCGGAACAGACCTTGCAGGAAACACTGGTGTAAGCCAGACAACAGAATATGTTACTTTTGATACAACAGAAGCTCAGCTCTTACTTGCTGTGTCAGATGCTGCATTCTCTCCAAACGGAAACAAGGTTAAAGATACTATTACCTTTACTCCGGTAACTGCAACAAAAGATGTTGTGTCTTATGAGTTTGCAATCAAAGATAAGTCAGGAAAAGCAGTTTACACTGTAAAGGAAAATAAAAAACTTCCTGTAAGCTTTAGCTGGGACGGAAAAGATGATTCCAAGATTTTGTGTGCAGACGGTATGTATTTTGCACAGCTTTCTGTAGCTGCAGCAAATGGTTCTACAGCAGCTGCTTCTACACAGAATTTTGAACTTGATACAGTTGCTCCAACTCTTTCTGCAGAAATCCCATGGAACTTCTTTGCTCCAACTGGAAACGGTGCACAAAAAGATGTTCCTGTTACTGTAAAAGAATGTTCTGCTGAAAAACTCTGGGTTGCTGAAGTTCGTGACTCAAAAGATAAGGCAATCAAAAAGTTCTCTTGGAACGGAAGTAAAGAAGGCTTTGCATGGGATGGTACAGATGAATCTGGAAATCTTGCTGCAAATGGAAAATATAATATCGTAATTCATTCTACAGATGATGCCGGAAACAGCTTTAGCACAGAACTCAAGGGAATTACTCTTGATAACCGCGAGACAAAGGGGTATATCACTGCAGAATATGAAGGAATCTCTCCTAACAACGACGGTTACCTTGATACTCAGAAGTTTGAGATTCGTACATCTGTAACAGACAACATTAAGTCATGGAACTTTGATGTCCGCAAGGAAGACGGAACAAGTGTTTATTCTCTCTCAGAAAAGGACAGCGCAAATCTCCCTGCAAGCATCAAC
>JAEEGL011897059.1_pt1 | contig 16195 bp, 10 predicted proteins | sample 9134231 | NCBI WGS metagenome assembly JAEEGL01 (sample SAMN16246548, study PRJNA631951) | gut metagenome | biome: gut microbiome; feature: rumen; material: fiber-attached | host: Bos | place: Iran: Karaj | collected 2018-10
GCAGATCTTTCCGACTATGGGAGCTTTCTTCCCCCTGATCAGCACATATCCCTTTCCGGTAAGGCTTCTGGGATATCCGTCCGCATAACCCATGGGAACGGTTGCTACCTTTGTATCCTTATCGCAGGTATAAATGCCGCCATAGCTTATCATGGAACCCTTTTTCAGGGTTTTTACATAAACCACATGGCTGTACCAGGAAAGGACCGGCTTAAGTCCCGCTTTCTTTATATCGACTTCGTCGGAAGGTACAAGGCCGTAAAGGATGATGCCTGCCCTGCACATATCAAAGACCTTGGCATCGTCAATGTCGATGATACCTGCGGAATTGGCGATATGCTTTAATGGAATGGTTCGTCCCGTTTCCTGCTTAATGAGTTCATTGATTTCCCTGAATCTCTTTATCTGCAGTTCTGCATAGGCTTTGTCCGTTTCATCGGCCTTCGACATATGTGAAAATATGCCTTCGGTGACCACATTTTCCAAGGAAAAACAAAGCTTTACGAATTCAACACCGTTTTTATCCGGGGTTACACCGATGCGTCCCATACCGGTATCGACTTTGACGTGGATATAGGCTTTCTTATTAAGCTTTCCTGCAACTTCGTTTAATTCCCTTACTTCATCCTCCCTGAAGGCGGCAACCCTTATCTCGTTTTCAATTAGAGCTTCGTAATCCTCCGGGAATACATATCCTAAAATGAGTATCGGCTTCTTTGCACCTGAATTCTTTATTTCCAGAGCTTCTTCAATTGTGGCGGTGGCGTAACCGTATACTTCCGGCATCTCTTCATAGATGCGTGCAAATTCAACCGCTCCGTGGCCGTAAGCATTTGATTTGATGACACATATCAGTTTGTTGTTTCCGATAAGGTCATAGATGCATTTGATATTGTTTTTTACAAGAGACCGGTCGATAACGGCACAGCCTCTTTTGTGTTTATTGATCAGATCCCGTATTTGCGTTTCCATCTTCGGTGGTCTTCTCCTCCTTAAGCTGAGGAGCCTTTAAAGGTTCCACTTGATATTTCATATCGAATATATTGATCACGTCGGATCCGAAGATATTGTGCATATAGGTGTAGTAATTCTGGTTGCGCTTTGTCTTCTGTTCCTTGCGGACCATTTTCTTTTTAAGCTCGACTCTGATCTCATCGATCCATTTAGTGATCTCTTCGATCTCTGCGGCATTTTCCTGGATCTGCTCGTAGCAGACTTCCATGGTCTCAAGCATCAGCTGATAATTGACTTCATCGATCTGCTTGGGTATCTCATAAAGATCGTCGCCGTATTCGTCGAGTTTGTCGTTACACTCGTTAATGAGACGCTTTTTGTCTTCAAGCTCCTTCTCAACCTTCTTTGAAGGCGTACCGTCACCGATCTCGTTCATTCTTTCAACGATCTCGTCCATCAGCTTCTTCTTAAGGCGCTTGATATCCTTGGTCTCGGTATTCATTTTTCCCTGCTTCTTTAACAGTTCGTTTAACTCACCCTCAAGCCTTTTTATGGTATCCGTAGGCTCCGTCTGGGTAAAGAGCCTGTGCCAGTTGTTATCAAGGGTAAGGATGGGTATCTTCTTGCCCTTCAGGGCTTCCTTGAAATCATCTTCACTTTTGCTCATTTATCTTCTTTTTCCTCGTAACTTTGCGTGATGTTGTAGGAAAGTCTCATTAAAGAATCGGAAAGGTGAACGTTTTCAACAACAATATCATCGGGAACATTAAGATCCACATGGGCGAAATTCCAAAAGGCTTTGACTCCGCAGTTTACAAGCTGCTCGGCCACCTTTACGGCACCCGTCTTTGGGATCGTAAGGACTGCGATATCTATGTCGTTTTCCTTGACAAAGGCTTCCATTTCGTTCATGGGCTGAACGTACATGTCACGGATCTTCTTGCCGTATAAGGCTTCGTTAGAATCGAAGATCCCTTTGAAGTGAAAGCCCCTTCTTTCGAAGTTCATATAGTTGGCAAGGGCCTGCCCGAGGTTACCGGCACCCACGATGATGAGATGATGAGTCTTGTTGATGCCAAGGATCTTTGCAATCTCGTCGTAGAGGTAGCTTACCTTATAGCCGTAACCCTGCTGACCGAATCCGCCGAAATTGTTAAAATCCTGACGTATCTGGGATGCGGTAACTTTCATCAGTTCTGAAAGTTCCTGGGACGAAATGCGTTCAACATTGGAATCCTTAAGTTCTCCCAGATATCTTAAATACCTCGGGAGTCTGGATATGACTGCCTGTGAAATGTTCTTGTCTTCCATGGTCGCCTCCGATTTCTTTATCCTTATGATTATAGGTCATTGTTAAAAATGTGTCAAATAAATAAGACCATAAAAACAACAAAAAAGACATGAGTTCACCCATGTCTTTTTGTGCGTTTTTTAATTATTTTCAGAGGGTGCGGGATCTTCAAAACTGAAGGCTATATCCCCTTGTTCGTTAAGAACAAGATATGCGTCGAAGGATGAACCTTTTTTGCTTATGAAGCCCGACAGTTTATCGGTTCTCTTCTCCTTAAGGAGTTTCACAAACTGCTCCGTCGGAATATCAAGACCTGCGATCTTTCCTGCAAAGAATCTGCATTTTCCTTCTTTTCTTGAGTAATTTGCGCATCTGTAGCCGTTATGTCCTTTAAGTATGCTTCCTCCGCATTTGGGACAGGTTATGTCGGGGATGAGTTCCGGCTCGCTTTGATCGAAACTGAAGGTGATGGAATATTTTCCGGTTTCTTCATCCTTTGTAAGTGCCAAACAGGCATTAAATCTTTTGCCCGATTTGGATTTGAAACCCGATATTTCCGAGGTCTTGCCGCTTGTCAGCAATTCCTTTACCCTTGCCTCTGCGATCTTAACACCGCATATGGTTCCTATCTGGAAATGATCACCTTTGTTGGGATCGTCTTTGTTATAATTTGCACAACCGAATCCGAAGGAGGTTTTCTGTATATCTCCGCCGCAAAAAGGACATTTGACATCCTTGACCACTTTGACTTCCACATTTTCAAAATCAAAAGCGACGCTGTGCTTTCCGGTTTCTTCGTCCTTCTTAAGGATAAGACAGGCATCGAATTTCTTTCCGGTCTTGCTCTTAAAGCCTCTTAAGGTCTGGGTTGCTTTATTGGTAAGAAGTTCCCTGAATTCCGCCTCTGTAAGGGATCGCTGGGCGATCTTTCCAACCGCAAATCTGCAGGAAGAAGGATCGTCGCTCTTAAAATGCTCGCATCCGTATCCGAAGGGAAGGGAAAGGATCTTTCCTCCGCAGTCGGGACAAGTGAGTCCTTCGAGAGGTTCCGGTTCCACACCTTCGAAATCAAAGGAAGTGGTATAATGTCCTTCTTCGTTCTTTGTAAGGACTAAAGCTGCTTTGAAACTCTTCTTTGTTTTGCTTACAAAACCGCTTAATATATCGGTCCTGCCGGTTTCAATGAGCTGCTTGAATTCTTCTTCCGTAAGATCTCTGTTCGCCACACTTCCCACGCTGAATCTGCAGGGATTTTCTTTATTTGTATAATTTGAGCATCCGTATCCGAAAGAAGTTGTGGTGAGTTCGCCGCCGCATTCGGGACATTTGATCCCCAAAGCCTTTCTTGTGGCAGCACCTTTTGAATCTTTTCCTGTGAACTGATGGATATTGGCTGCGATCTGAGAAGTCAGATCGAACTGTATCATCTTGTTTGTTTCACGGCGGATATAATCCTCGAGCTTTGATCGATATTCCTTATCGTCAACCGTTCCGTTTATGATTCCTTCAAGTCCCATTTCCCAGTTTGCTGTCATTTCCGGGTTCAGTAATGAGGGAACCGATAAGTTTACAACTTCATAGATCATCTCTCCCAAAGGTTCCGGAGTGATGATCTGGGATTTGCTCTGATTAAGATATTTTATTCTTACCAGTTTTTCGAGAATCTCGCCCCTGGTAGCGGATGTTCCTATACCCGAGCCTTTTATCTGTTCTCTTAATTCCTCGTCTTCAATAAGCTTACCCGCATTTTCCATTGCGATGATAAGGCTTCCCGAAGTATAACGTTTGGGAGGTGAGGTTTTGCCTTCTTTGATCTCAAAGCCGTTAACCTTAAGGGTATCGCCCTTCCTGACCTTTTCGGCAAATGCAAGAAGTTCTTCCTTTGAGCATCCGCTGTCTTCGTCATCATCATCGCCTTCGTTCTTTTTGGGAATACCAGCAAGTTCAAGATATCCGGGTTTTATAAGTGCTTTCGCGGATGTAAAGAAGGGCTCGTTATCTATCAGTGCTTTGATCTTTAACTGTTTATATTCCGCAGGAGGCAGGAATATGGACAGAAAACGTCTGATTATAAGTTCATATACCGATTTCTGAAGGCTTCCGAGACTTTCTGCAGCCTGAGTCTGTCCGGTAGGGATGATGGCATAGTGATCGGTCACCTTGGAATCGTCCGTATATGCGCTCTTTTCAATGCCTATGTATTTCTTTTCGTTAAGGATGCTTTCTGCAAACGAAGCATAGGGCTGATATCTCTTAAGTCCCGAAATGTTCTTGCTGATCTCCTTTGCTACCGCTGTCGTTAAAACACGGGCATCGGTACGGGGATAAGTCGTCAGTTTCTTTTCGTAAAGTTCCTGGATAACGTCAAGAGTCTGAGCGGGGCTTATCTTAAAGAGCTTTGAACATTCCGACTGAAGCTCCGCAAGGTTAAAGAGCAAGGGTGCTCTCTTCTTTGAAACACCGCTTTCCATTTCGGCAATGACAGCATCCTTACCGGAAAGCTCATGGATCAATGCCTTGGCGCTTTCTTCTTTCTTAAAGCCGTTTTCTTTGTACAAAAGGGGTGAATCAAGGTATTTTGAACCTTCCACACCCCTCCATTCACCGAGGAATCCTGCCTCGGAAAAATTACCCATTACACGGTAAAAGGGCGTTTCAACAAAGTTTCTTATCTCCCGCTCTCTGTTTACGACCATACCAAGAACGCAGGTCATAACACGTCCCACGGCGATTGCAGTATAATTCTGAGTTGCCGCTGCATCATTGATAAGTCGCCCATATTTCACGGAAAGTGCACGGGAAAAGTTAATGCCCAGGCTGTAGTCTTCGATAGTACGCATGATACCCGAGCGTCCCAGAAGGTCGTAGGCTTCCATGGGCTTGGCTTCTTTGATGCCACGCAGTATCTCTTCGTCCGTCTGTGAATCGATCCAGACACGAAGCTCAGTCATTCCGGGGCGGACTCCGCCGTAATTTCTGATGTTCTCTTCGATGGTCTGTCCTTCTTTTCCCGAGTCGCCTGCCCAGTAGACAGTGTCGATATCATCCCTGTGAAGAAGGCGGTTTACCAGAGCATACTGATCTTTAGAACGCTCGATAACGCCGTATTTGTAATCTTTGGGTAAAAAGGGAAGATCTTCAAGATGCCACTTTTTGTAGCGTTCGTCATAACTCTCCGGGTATAACATCTCGACCAGATGTCCGAAACACCAGGAGATAACATAGGTATCGTTTTCTATAAATCCGTTATTGTTACCGTTTACTTTAAGAACCCTGGCAAAATCTCTTGCTACCGAGGGTTTCTCAGTTATTATCAGTTTCTTTCCCACTGTAAATACCTTTCATTAAAACCGTTACATTCTGTCAAGCAAAACAAGCTTTAAGCTCTTGCTGACTTTGCCTTCAAGTGTGAGTTTTTCATCAAATCTCGATGCAGCAAAAACAAACACCTCATCGGTGGGAAGCTGTGCTTTGTCTGCACAGAACATAAGCCATTCGTAATCTTCGTAAGTAAACATGGGCTTATCAAAATTGCAGATACCAAGGCTTGCCATGCCTTCCTCGTTGTAAGCAACGATATCGATGGTACCCGGCTTACCGACCCAGGTACCGAAGGAATCAGCCTTTATCGCAAGACGCCCTTTTTCGTTTTCTTTTACCATATATTCAAGACATATTTCGGGGAAATATCTCTGAACATGGTTCTTTAAGGTGGGAGCAACCACCGTTTTATAAAACTCTTCCGGGGAGAGATAATCTAACAGACTTAAATTCTTGTATAAAAATGAGTAAGTAAAATCAACATAATGATCCGAAATGGCATATATACCCTTCTGGGCAAAATCCCGGCCCTCCGTATCCACGGAAAAGACCTTCTTTACCAGCTCAAGACTCATTAAGTTCTTTAAATAAACGCTTATTTTTGCACGTGAAAAATCAGTGTGATCGTAAAGATCGTTAAGTTTAAACTTTCCTTCCGAAAGTGCGGAAAGGATCGTTGAATAAATACCGGTCTCCCTTAACTCCTCGCTTACAAGGTCAAAGCCCGTATTATGAAGTGGACCATTGTTTCTTATGATCTTTCTGATGATGTTTTCCTTAACTGAAAGCTTCTGTTCAAAGCAGGCCCAAAGACCGGGCATACCGCCGAGGATCGCCCATACATAGGCACATTCCTCGTTTGAATAAAGGGGGAAATACTCTTTAAGGTCATAGAAAGTAAGCTCTTTAAGCTTTATAAAGCCCGAAAGCTCAAAGGCAGTCTCTCCTATCTTTGAAACCATGGTATTTTCCACAAATTCAACGGATGAGCTTGAAAGAACAACAAGATATTCCTTATTGTTCCAGGAGTTGTGGATAAAGGAAATAAGTTCTTCCATAAATCCCGGACAGCTCTTGATTATATGCTGGAATTCATCTATGACGATGACTTTTTTCTGAGTGTGATCCCTTCCCAGGGCAGAAAAAACTTCGGAGAATTCCGGATATTTCATGGTCTTTATCCCAAGGGATGCAAGCCAGTATCCGAAACGGTATTTGTGTTCTTTTTCCGATGCGGGGGCAGCACAATAATAGAATCCCGGCTTATCCTCCATGAATTCCTTTAAAAGTGTTGTTTTTCCCACATAACGTTTTCCGTAAAGTACCAGAATCTGGCTCTTTGGACGGTCGTAATAGGTATTTAATTGTTTAATCTCCGAATTACGTCCGATGATCATTTGTAACCCGTTCCCCCGTTATCAGATCATTCTTAAAAGCAGTTCGTCCATGGCTTCTTTATCAATGGGCCTTCCGAGGAAATAACCCTGGATAAGGTCGCAGGACATGTCCTTGAGGGCTCTCAGCTGTTCGTCCGTTTCAACACCCTCAGCTACGGTCTTAAATCCCAGATCCTGGGACATGTTGATGATGGAACTTACGATGATGCCCGTGGATCTGTCGTTATTTAATGTATCAATAAATGATTTGTCTATCTTTATCGTGTCTGCGGGCAGCTTCTTTAAGTAGGATAAAGAAGAATAACCCGTACCGAAATCATCGATGGAAATGCGGATACCGAAGTCTCTTAACTCTTCCATCTTTTCGCAGACATTGTAATACTCGTCGATAAGTACGCTCTCCGTAAGCTCTATCTCAAGGTCTTCGGGATTCATGTCATACTTGTATAATGTATTTATGATCTTGTTTACGAAGTCGTGTTGTCTGAACTGGATCGAGGAAATGTTTACGGAAAGGATCATATCTATTCCGTAACGAAGCTTCCAGTCCATATATGTCCGGATACTCTCTTCAAGGACCCAGTCACCCAGAGGAACGATCACTCCGATCCGCTCCGCAATGGGGATGAATGCTGCGGGGGAAATGAACTTGCCCGTTTCGTCCTTCCAGCGGATAAGTGCCTCTACCCCTCTTAATTCATTGGTATCCGAATAGTACTGGGGCTGATAATTCAGATGAAAAGCCCCTTCCTTTACGGCATCCTTTAACTTGTTTTCAAAATTTACCGCTTCTTTAAATTCTTCAAGGACCTTTGAATCGTAGTAGCCGATATTGTTCTTTCCGTTTTCCTTTACCCTTACCATGACAACTTCGGCACAGTTGCAAAGCTCAAGAGCCATATCCGCAGCTTCGGGATACTCGGCCACACCAATACTTACGGTAAGGGTCACTTCGGAACCGTTTGTAAGCTTGATGGGATCCTTTAAGAATTCCTTTATCTCCTCGTAAACCGATTCAACCGACTTTGTGCCAACGGGATCGAATATGGCAAGTGAATAGATATCACCGTCAAACCTTGCACCGATGATGGAATCGTTGTCCGTGAGACTGTTTAAGAAAAGTCCGAAGGCCTGTATGACCTCATCACCGATGATGATACCCATACTGTCGTTGATCTTATGGAAATCATCGATATTGATCATCAGGACACTTATAACAGCCTTCTCGGCAGAGGCTTTTTCAATGAATTCTCCCAGCCTTTGAACATAGTAATTACGATTGAAGAGATTTGTCATCAGATCGTAATATGCCATGTAAGAAAGGTCTTTTTTCAGTTTTTCTTCTTTTGAGACATCTGTGAAAGTAAGAAGTTTTTCTCTGACCTTACCGGCACCGTCGTAATAGATGTTGGCATCAAGCTTAAGATACGTCTTCTTATCCCTAAGAAGAATAAGAGTCGAATCGCTTGACTTGCCGGTCTTTTCCAAAAAGAAAGCGTCCCGCACCCGTTCACGGTACTCCTCGTCCACAAGGTCGAGAGCACGTAAAAGGTCCGAGTAGTCATTCAGAATGAAATCATAATAATCATTCCAGTGCCCGAAGGTCTTTAAAAGACCTGATTCGGGACTGAAATAGATAAATACTTTATTGGAAGCTTCACAAATTATTTTATAGATCTTTTCGTTGGCGACGTAAGTCTTGTTCATCGCCGTAAGCATATCTATCTGGTAGCGAAGATCGTCCATACCTTAAGTAACCCCTCGTTTACGAATTTATCACTTCTTTGTGATATAACCCTGAGCCTTTAAAAGCTCTGCGCAGAGAACCGCACCGCCTGCTGCGCCTCGTACAGTGTTGTGGGAAAGGCCCACAAACTTGTAATCGTAAACAAAGTCCTCACGAAGACGGCCGATGCTGATGCCCATACCGTTTTCTCTGTCAACATCCAAAGCTACCTGTGGACGGTTGTCTTCTTCAAGATATGTGATGAACTGCTTGGGTGCTGAAGGAAGGTTGAGTTCCTGGGGAGCGCCCTTTGCGTTCTTAAGTGCTTCGATAAGCTGTTCCTTGGTGGGCTTTTTCTTAAACTTTACAAATACGGAAGCGGTATGACCGTTAAGAACGGGAACGCGGATACACTGGGATGTGATCACAAGACCTTCCTTCTTCTTAATGGTTCCGTTTTCAAGTGTTCCCAGAACCTTTAAAGGCTCCTGCTCGGACTTCTCTTCTTCGCCTGAAATGAAAGGAATGATGTTTCCTACCATCTCGGGCCAGTCCTTAAAGGTCTTTCCTGCACCTGAAATAGCCTGATATGTGGAAGCGACTACTTCGTAAGGCTCAAACTCGCTCCATGCCCAGAGTGCGGGTGTATATGACTGAATGGAACAGTTGGGCTTAACGCAGATAAAGCCCTTTGTTGTACCAAGTCTCTTCTTCTGTGTCTCGATAAGTGCGGTATGTGCGGAGTTGATCTCCGGAACTACCATGGGAACATCGGGTGTCCATCTGTGAGCGGAGTTGTTGGAAACAACGGGGGTTTCGGTCTTTGCATACTCCTCTTCGATAGCGCGGATCTCGTCCTTGGACATGTCAACTGCGGAAAAACAAAAATCCACTTCCTTAGCAACGTCAGCTACATCCGTAACGTCCTTTACAACAATTTTCTTAACTGCTTCGGGCATGGGTGTTGTCATCTTCCAACGGTCACCTACCGCATCCTCATAGGTCTTTCCAGCCGACCTGGGGCTTGCTGCGATCGTTGTTACCTCGAACCAGGGGTGGTTTTCAAGCAAAGATATGAATCTCTGACCAACCATTCCCGTTCCGCCCAAAATACCTACTTTTAACTTTTCCATCTTCTTTATCCTCCGGTTTTATTTTAATCCTTTTAAAAATGCTCGTTCTGTTTCAATGGCTTTTTTCATTACTTCAGGTCCCGGTGCTCCGGGGGTGAGACGTTTCTCGACGCAGGTCTTTAATGATATTGCGTCATACACGTCGCTTTCAAACATCTCGCTGAAGCCCTTAAGCTCGTTTAGTTTCATATCATCAATGGCAATGCCCTTATCTATGCAGAATAAAACTATCTCTCCTATGACTCTGTGTGCATCTCTGAAAGGCATACCCTTCTTTACAAGATAATCCGCCGCATCGGTGGCATTGGTAAAGCCATTTACGGCACTTTTAGCCATCACATCCTTGTTAAACTTTGTGGTTGCCAGCATACCCGTAAAGAGATGTATGCAGTTTTTTACGGTTTCAAAGGCATCAAAGGAAAGTTCCTTATCCTCCTGCATATCTTTGTTATACGCAAGGGGAATGCCCTTCATGGTCGTAAGGATACTCATAAGTGAAGCATAAACCCGTCCTGTCTTGCCCCTTACAAGCTCCGCAATATCCGGGTTCTTCTTCTGGGGCATGATGGATGATCCGGTTGAGAATCCGTCATCAAGTTCGATGAATCTGTATTCGTTGGAATTCCAGATGATCATTTCCTCGCAGAAGCGGCTTAAATGCATCATGATAATTGAGCATGCGCTTAAAAACTCTATTAGATAATCCCTGTCTGATACCGAATCCATGGAGTTTACGGTAGGACCGTAAAAAGAAAGCTCCCTTGCAACGAATTCCCTGTCCAAAGGATAGGTGGTTCCCGCCAAAGCTCCCGCTCCCAGGGGACAGAAATTCATTCTTTCATATATGTCGTCAAGCCTTGTAACGTCTCGCTTAAACATTTCAAAATAAGCTCCGAGATGATGGGCAAGAGTCACGGGCTGAGCCTTCTGAAGATGGGTAAATCCCGGCATATAGGTCTCAAGATTGTCTTCCATAATGCCAAGGATCACTTCCAAAAGGCCTTTAAGTTCATCCTTAACAAGAAGGACCTGCTTTCTTGTATAAAGCCTCATATCCAGGGCTACCTGATCGTTTCGGCTTCTGCCGGTATGAAGCTTCTTTCCGGTGTCGCCGATCCTGTCAATGAGATTGGCCTCCATAAAGGAATGGATATCTTCATACTTATCGGTGATCACAAGATTCCCGGCGTGAACATCATTCCTTATGGCATCCAGGCCTTCGGTTATATCCTTGCATTCTTCGTCGGTTATTATACCCACGGACGCAAGCATTTTTGCATGTGCTATACTTCCGTCGGTATCTTCGTCAAGCATCTTTTGGTCGAATCCTATTGATGCGTTAAATTTGTAAACAAGGTCGTCTGTTTCCTTTGTAAAACGACCGCCCCAGAGCTGAGCCATGCACCTGTCTCCTTTGGTCCCAAAATTAAATCTAATTTTAGCATAACCCCATGTCATATTCAATAAAAAAGGGTTAAAAAAACAACAAAAAAAGGACGGGATTTCCGTCCTTTTTAATGAATTTTCAAGCTCCCGGCCGGATTCGAACCGGCGACCTACGCATTACGAATGCGTTGCTCTACCAGCTGAGCCACGGAAGCCTGCTTTCGCAACAAGGCTTATTATATCCAAACAACTTAAGTTTGGCAAGGATAAGTTTATACATTAAAGCATTTTTTTAAGAAGCTTGAAGGATAAAGGAGCCATCTTTACCGATAACTTCGGCCTGGGATCATCCTTCTTTGCGGTAACCTTAAATGCCTTTGAAGAAAGGTTGTGCTTTCCGCCGAATCTCTTCTCTTCCGTGTCAAGGATCTCGATATAACTTGTCTTCTCTTCGAGACTTAAGTTAACCTCGTGCTCATAATTCGAGAAGTTGCCGATAACGATCAATTCATCGAGCTTGCCCTTTCTCTTAAAGGAAACCGTTGAGTGTTCGGAATCGATGGCGTCGATCCATTCAAAGCCTTCCCTTGAGTTGTCGTATTCATAGAGAGCCTTTTCTTCAAAATACAGGTCTATGAGAGCCTTCATCAGTTCATCAAGACCGGGATCGTTGAAGTCATAAAAAGGAATGCTCTTCTTATCGGGTCCGAAGAACAAAGTACAAAGTACAAGCTTGATCTCCCTTACCTTCTCTTCAAAGGGACCGGGCATAAACTCGCACATTCTGAACTCGTCCGTTCCGTAGGTTTCCCTGGGAAGGCATAAGAAGAACTCTTCGCAATAAGCGTTCAATACCATGTTGGTAAGCTCCGAATGATGTACGCACCTTACCATGGGATCGTTACTCATATAAGCAGTAAGCATCGTATGGAAGTTATTGCTTAACTTAAAGTCAAAACCGAACCCGTCTTCTTCCGGGATCTTTGTAAGATCGTTTGAATAATATGAATCTGCCGCGATAGTCACAATTTCGGGATGCTTCTTATGAAGGATGGAATTTAAGTGCTTTAACAGTTCCTCGCCTCCGGGATTCTCGGGACCGCCGAACATATTGGTGGCATAATCTCCGTCAGTATGACCGTAGCTTAAATATCTTATCCTGTCGGTTCCCTTGATGACAAGACCGTCTGCGTGGAAATTCTTTACATAGAAGAATGCGGCGCTGATAAGATAGTTTCTTACATATTTATTGTTGAAATTAAAGGTGATAAGTCCTGCCGTTTCACGGTCATCCTCAGCTTCGTAAAGCTTTCTGCCGTCAAAGCCCTTCAATCCTTCCTGATCGGGAATGAAAGAAGAAAGATCGATGGTAAAGAATACGGGGATACCGTTTTCATGTATGCTGTTAACGGCCTTTTTAACGGTGGTAACAGACATATCCTCGTTACTTAACGCAAATAAGGACAGAACACCTTTCTCACAGTTTTCCTTGTTTGAAAACATGGAAAGATTGTTAAGGGAAACCGCCGTATAGCGTTTATCTTTAATGAATCTGACAAGCTTCTCGGAAAATACCGAATCAGCCATTCCCATCTCATAGAAATCACGGAAATCAAGATCTCCGAGGAGGAAGGGCTTGTCGTGATCCTTAAAGCCCTTGTATGTGGTAAGAAACTTTGTATCCGACCAGGAAAAATAATCGTTTTCCGGAACAACGCAGGCAGTGCCGCGACCGTATTCGATCTCGCGGGCAAAAGGATCACGCTTTAAGTATGTAAGACCGCTTCTTAACTTGATCTCGTATTTATAAAGCGTACCTGCGGGAAGTCTGGGCACAAAGATTGAAAATACACCGTTTTCACCGATACGGGACATCTGACTGATACGTCCGTCCCATCCGTTAAAGTCGCTTACCACACTGACACGTTCAGCCATGGGAGCATAAACAGTAAAGAGTGTACCCCTTATGCCCTTTACATCCGTTTCCTTAGCACCGAAATGATCGTACATATCGTATAAAACACCGGCGTAAAGCTTCTCAAAAACGGCTTTATCGGGCTTGGGAAGCACATTGTAGCATTCGGCAAAACGCTTCTTACTTCCGTCCTCATAGGTAACTGTATATTCATACTCGGGAATGTCCTTATCGTTTGTCCAATAAGCAAAGAATCCCTCATCATCTGCAAGCTCCATATCGAACTTAAGACCTGAACTTAAGATGGATATACTGCAGGCAGATGCTCCGGGGAAAAATGCCTGAATAAGACTGCCGCCCTGAACGGAGTGCTTGCCCAGGATCTCGTGGGGATGATCGCACTCTGAATAAATGATACTTTCTATCTCGGGCCAGTTCATCATTTTGTAAAGCTTATTGTCCATAATCCATTTCCTCTTTATCTTTTTCAGATTTCATGTATAAACAAACCGCTTAAGAGCTTGGGTTCAAACCAGGTTGACTTGGGTGGCATCAAAAGTCCCGCATCTGCAACCGAAAACAGCTCGCTTATTGAAGTGGGATACATACAGAATGCAACCTTTGAATCCGTTTTAAGGCGCTTCTTTAACTCTTTTACTCCCCTTATTCCACCCACAAAGTCGATCCTTGGATCGGTCTTGGGGTCACTTATTCCAAGAACCGGGGTCAGCAGATGATCCTGAAGTACCGATACATCCAGACTCTTAACGGGATCTTTGGAAAGAAGTCCGTCCTTTAAAGAGATCCTGTATTCCCTGTCCTCAAGATACATATAGATATCGCCCTTCTTTGCGGGCTTATCATCCGTTACCGGAATCTCTTCCACATCAAAATCCGAGGAAACCGCCGAAAGAAATTCAGAAACCGAAAGGCCGTTTAAATCCTTTACGACACGGTTATAATCCATGATCATAAGCTCGCTGTCGGGAAAAACAACACTTAAGAAATAATCCTTCTCCTCGTTTCCCGAGATCACGTTACCGCTTCTGTTAAGTGAAACCTTAACTGCGGAAGCACAGCGGTGATGCCCGTCTGCAATATATAGATTGGGAACAGACTTAAACTCATCTTCTATCTTTGCGATCAGATCACTGTCGGTGATCTCCCAGCAACGCTGAAGCACATCGTTGTTTTTGAAAGAACAATAAGGCTCGGCTTTCTTTACTTCTTCAAATATCTTATTCAAGCTTTCTTTGTTTCTGTAAGCTAAAAAGATGGGACCGGTCTGGGCACTTAAGGAATCCACGTGACGGATACGGTCCTGCTCCTTCTCTGCCCTGGTGTTTTCATGCTTCTTGATAACACCGGTCACATATTCGTTAACGGAAGCCGTACAAACAAGACCTGTCTGGGCACGTCCGTTCATCGTCTGTTCGTAGAGATAGAAAGCGGGGGCTTCATCTTTGATAAATTCTCCCTTTGAAAGCTTCTCTTCGTAGAGTTCACGGGCCTTTGCGTAAACACGATCGTCATAGGTGCTTACATCCTTTGGAAAAACTGTCTCGGCTCTGTCTATTTTTAAAAAGGAATCGGGATTTTCTTTCACATATTCCGTTGCTTCCTCACGGTTAAAAACGTCATATGGTAAAGCTGCGATGGCGTCTTCCCGGCCCTTTGCCGGTCTGACAGCCCTGAAAGGTCTGATGGTTGCCATAAAAACCTCCGTAAGATTTATAAAGATATTTTATCAAAAATTAATTTAAAGAACAATATAAAGGTGCTATGATGTAAGCAATAATTTAAGGAGGTACACAGACAAAAATGGATAAAGAAGAATTTAAGAAACAGAACAGATATATCTACGAGAAGGTTTCAACCTATGCGGATGAAGTGTTAAACGGAATCGATCCCCAGAAGACACAGATTTCCTTCCAGCTTGAAAAGTTAAAGCCTATGATGGAAACCCTGGCTATAGAACTCGAGACCACCGTTGAAGACATCTTCATAAGATACATGGATCACGCTTCCGTAGTATCCGTCGGTGAAGAAAAGAAATTCCAGTCCACTATGGGAAATATGAATTCATATGGTGACTATATGGAGTTCGAAAAATTCTGATTTTAAATAAAAAAGGGCCCGGATCGGGCCCTTTTTAAATGCTTATTTAACTACTCTTACCTTAAATACGCCGTCAATGGCTTCAAGCTTCTTAACGATCTCATCTGTTGCGGGATCGTCAACATCAAGCATGGTATATGCAACCTCACCCTTTGATTTGCTTAAAAGGTCTGATACGTTGATGCCTTCGTCACCGAAGGATGCGGTGAACTTGGTGATCATGTTTGCAACGTTTTTGTGGAATATGGCAACTCTTCCCTGCTTCTGGGGAACACCCATGTCTACAGCGGGGTAATTTACGGAGTTTTTGATGTTACCGTTTTCAAGGTAATCCATCATCTCCAGAACCGCCATCTTTGCACAGTTATCTTCAGATTCCTCTGTCGAAGCTCCAAGATGAGGAGTTACGATACAGCCCTTTGCACCAACGGTTGTGGTGTTAGGGAAATCCGAAACATATTTTGCAAGCTTGCCCTTGGAAAGTGCATCTACAACTGCTTCTTCATCAACAAGAAGGTCACGTGCGAAGTTAAGAAGTACCGTGGTGGGCTTCATAAGGTTGATGGCATCCGCATTTACCATCTTCTTGGTGGAATCAAGAAGCGGAACATGAATTGTGATGTAATCACACTCTTTATAGATCTCATTTACATCTGTGATGTGCTTTACCTGTCTGTTGAGGCTCCATGCAGCATTGATGGAAATGTAGGGATCGTATCCGTATACTTCCATTCCCATATGGATCGCAGCGTTAGCAACCAAAGCACCGATGGCACCAAGGCCGATAACACCTAATTTCTTTCCCTTGATCTCGGTTCCTGCATAATTTTTCTTCTGCTTTTCTGCTGTTTTTGCAATATTTACATCATCCTGATTCTCAAGGCACCAGTTGATACCGCCTACGATATCTCTGGCTGCATAAAGCATTCCTGCAAAAACAAGCTCTTTAACACC